>RRZU013019394.1_pt1 | contig 29263 bp, 26 predicted proteins | sample 2165561 | NCBI WGS metagenome assembly RRZU01 (sample SAMN10456909, study PRJNA506462) | wastewater metagenome | isolation source: wastewater sludge | place: USA: Moscow, Idaho | reverse complement strand
CGAAGCCGCCGTGCGCCTGTTGTGGCCGATTGTGCCGCACATCAGCGAAGCCCTGTGGCAAGAGCTGCGCCCCGGCACCGCGCTGTGGGATGCCGCCTGGCCGCAAGTAGACGAAGCCGCGCTGGTGAAATCGGAAATCGAAATTATGGTGCAGGTAAACGGCAAACTGCGCGGCAAAATCACCGTGGCCGCCGATGCGCCCAAAGATGCACTTGAAGCCGCCGCGCTGGCCACCGAAGGTGCAGTGAAATTTATGGAAGGCAAACCGGCCAAGAAAGTGATTGTGGTGCCGGGACGTTTGGTGAATATTGTGGTGTAAGCCATTGTGCCGACATCAAGGCCGTCTGAAACATTTTGTTTCAGACGGCTTTTTTATCATACTGGTTATTCGCAAAAACAAACGCTTAACTTATCATTACAACCAAGCCGTGATTTTTTGATATAATTTACCATAACATTAAAAATCATACCCATCGTCTTTATCACGACACCTTATAAAGGGAAATCACATGAAACATTGGATTCTGAGCATTGCCGTTTGCACAAGCTTGGCCGCTTGCGGCGGTGGCGGTGGCGGCAGCCCAAGCACTGATGCCACCTCCACCATCAATCCGCCCGCCCAAAGCCCGCAAGAAATTATGGCCTCTGTGGGGCGCGGCGGCTCCAATCATTATGTGCGCATCAACACCACCGATACCCGCTTCAACCGCGATTCGCTCAGCTTTCCCAATGCCGCCGATATCCGCAAAATCAGAATTGAGGGCGTGGATGTCGATTTGCACGGCGTACAGGGCGCAACCGCCAACAACACTTGGAACATCCAAATCGGCCAGAATATCAACCTCGGCCCCGGCAACCCCCTGCCGGCAAACATCAGGCAAATCGCCGTATCCGAAAATTCCGACAATGTAGTGGCCGGCGTGTTGGGGTTTATGGATTTGCCCGAACGCACTTACCGTAACTATGCCTTTTTCAACGGCCGCTATACCGACCCCGCCCAAATGCCGGTGTCGGGCAAAGCCAACTATACGGTGTCCGCAGCCTATAATAAACGCCTTGATAACAACCAAGTGCTCTATACCGTTACCAACACGCAAACCTTAACCGCAGATTTTGCCGCCAAAACGCTCACCGGCAGCATCCGCACCAGCGGCAACCAAACCGATGAGCATTTCCCCATCCAAGCCCGTATTGAAGGCAACCGCTTTGAATCTGCCGCCGATGCCGCCCAAAAAACCAAGGGCGCATTCTTTGGCAAAAATGCCACCGAAATCGGCGGCGTTTTCCAAGATGTGAACACCATCGGTGCTTTTGTCGGCAAACAGCAATAAGCCGCATGCTCATTGAAAAGGCCGTCTGAAACATTTCATGCTGCCGCCAATATATGGATATTAAAACCGAACTAACGGTTTAAAATTTCAACAATCGGTATTTATTGAACTAAATTCCGCTGTCATGTCTATTTTAAGATTAGCATAAGAAAATCGCGCTGAATTGCTGAGCGATAAGCAGCAGCGGCCAACCATAATATGACACCAGACATAAACAACCACCCGAAAATACCGCCAAATCATTCGGAAACAGAAGGTGATTCTGCCGAAACACAGAAGCCTCACGAGCCTCTAGAATCGGCACAACTGCTTTCCGAACAGGCAGAAACCACCGGTAACAGCGACACACAAACACCGCTGGAACCAACGGATACTGCGGCTGATGAAGAAGCACCTGCAGCAGTTGCAGATGAGTTAAAGCAAAGAACAAAACAGGCAGAAACCACCGGTAACAGCGACACACAAACACCGCTGGAACCAACGGATACTGCGGCTGATGAAGAAGCACCCGCAGCAGTTGCAGATGAGTTAAAGCAAAGGACAAAACAGGCCAAGAAAAAACGGCGGTTGAAAAAGAACATACAAGACAGCGACAGCCCAGACAGTGCCAAAAACAACATCGGCACCGCCAAAGGCTTGGAAACCATGTTTCGTAATGCTTTTCGCGCCGAGTTGGACATGATTGCGCTGGCCGCCACCAAAGCCAACATCATGATTTCGCTCAACGGTTTTATCGTATCAGCGCTGATGATTTCGGGTGCATTTATCTTTGCTTCCTCGCCCGCCTTTCTGATACCGGCCGGTATTTTTATGTTCACCGCCGCTGCTTCCATTGTATTTGCGCTGCTGTCGGCCTCGCCTGAACGCGCCGGCCTGCCGCGCGATGCTTGGTGTTGGTTTAAAGATGTGCTCACGCGCAAGGCTCAATGGCGTGATTTTCAGCAACGCGTTATCAACCACGCGCAAAGCCCTGCAAATGGCCAACCCAATATCCTGATTTACGAAGACCGTGTCCAGCTTTCAAAAAGTGAATACTGGGCGCAGATGCAAAATATTATGGACGACCGCAACGAGGTGTACCATAAAATGAGTGACCAGCTTTACTGGCTGGGTTTGATTGCCAACAAAAAATTTAAGTATCTAAACATGTCCTATACCGTCTTTCGCTGGGGGCTTCTGGCTTCCGTTATTGCATTTGTCAGCGTGAAATCCATCCAGAGCATCATGCCTGTACTGGCCGACACCGGCCGAACCGTAAAACTGCGCAACCTCGGCATCAACGATTTTGAAAACATCTACGAGCCATCTGCGGTGCAGCAATTACCCGACGGCCGTTTGCTGGTGGTAGAAGATGAGTCTTCACGCGCCTTCAGCCTGATGCGCTTCGCCGAAGACGGCACACTGTATGAAGACGAAGCGCTGGATGTGCGCCTGATCCGTGGCTTCAAACGTAAACTAAGCGATTTGGAAGGGCTGGCCAAAGACAACGACGGCTACATTTACGCCGTAACCTCGCATTCCAAAAACAAAAAAGGCGAACGCCGCCCCGACCGCGAACACATGGTTCGTTTTAAAATAGAGGGTAGCGAAGTACACGAAGTCAGCTATTTTTCAAACTTAAAAGACGCGCTGCTCAAAGCACACGATTTGCAGAAAATCATCAAGTCCCGCATCGGTACCGAAGTGGATTTCGACAACATCAACATCGAAGGTTTGCTCTACGACCGCAAACAAAACCGTCTGATGCTCGGCTTCCGCGAACCGATGGTCAACAACCTTTCTATGATTGTGGTTATCAGCAACCCGAAAGAAATGTTTGAACGCGATGCTGCACCTAAGTTTTCCGACGCCATTTTCCTAGAACTGCAAGGCGGCGGCATCCGCGCCCTCAGCTATGATCCAGTGCTAGATACGTATATGATTGTGAACGAAATCAAGGGCTATGAAGACAACACATACTCACAATTGTGGACATGGAACGGCGACGCCAAAACCGCACCCGAGCCTGTTGCGCTGCCCGGCATCATTAATCTGAATAATGTGGAATCTATTGATTCCATCACCATCAACGGCGAATCACGTCTGATGATTATGAGCGATGAAGGCAGCGAGAAGAAACAGCGCCCTGCCAAATATATGATGTTGGATTACAATCAGTTGAAAGACAATTAAACCGGCTTGAATCCACATACCCTAAGAAGGCTACCTGAAAAAACGAAATCATGTTTCAGGTAGCCTTCTTTCAACATTACAGCCATGGTTTTATTTCAAGACGTTAAGCAAGTTGCGAAAACGTTAACAGCCCACTCCCAGCCGCCTGCTCTGATTACCGTTAAAAAACGTAATAACAACAAGTGATTCATGAATTCTTTGCATTAATTTGGTAAAATGGCCGCCATAATTCTAATTAGTACTCAAAAACAATCACTTAAAAAAGGAAATCACACATGAAACAGAATATCGTCCATTTTTTCCGATCGGAACCGGCGGCGGGTATCGTGCTGATGCTGGCCGCCTTGTTGGGCATCATCATTGCCAATTCACCATTGGCAGGCGCGTATTTCGGGGGGCTGGAAAGTTATGTAGCAGGCTTGAGCGTGCTGCATTGGGTGAACGACGGTTTAATGGCTTTATTCTTTCTATTTGTAGGTTTGGAAGTAAAGCGCGAACTGCTCCAGGGCGAGCTGGATACCAACGCCAAACGCGTGTTGCCAAGCCTGGCAGCATTTGCCGGACTGGCAGTGCCGGCGCTGATTTATTTGCTGCTAACCGGTTTTGACGCCGACATGAGCCGCGGCTGGGCCATTCCGGCGGCCACGGATATTGCCTTTGCACTGGGCGTGTTGGCTCTGCTCGGCAGCCGCGTGCCGGTATCGCTAAAGATTTTCCTCACTGCGCTGGCAATTATGGATGATTTGGCCGCCATTGTGGTGATTGCGTTATTTTATACCGATCAGCTCGCTGTAATGTATCTGGCCGCCGCTGCTGTGGTGCTGGGCGCACTGGCAGTCTTAAACCTGAAAGGTGTATTGCGCAGCACGCCCTATATGATTTTGGGTGCGCTGCTGTGGTGGCTGGTATTGAAATCCGGCATTCACGCCACTTTGGCCGGTGTGGTATTGGCATTCACCATTCCTTTGCGCGTGCAAGACCAAGTCACCGAACCGCCGTTGCTGCAATGGGAACACGCATTGGCCAACTGGGTGGCGTTTCTGATTGTGCCGGTGTTTGGCTTTGCCAATGCGGGCGTATCATTTGCCGGCGTGTCATGGTCAGTATTGGCACAACCGATTGTGTTGGGTATTGCCGCCGGTTTGTTTATTGGCAAACAGCTCGGCGTGTTTGGCATTGTGTGGCTGCTGGTGAAAGCCAACATGGTGAAGCTGCCGGAAGGCGCTACTTGGATGCAACTCTATGGTGTGGCACTGCTGTGCGGTATCGGTTTTACCATGAGCCTGTTTATCAGCCTGCTGGCATTTAACGACCCGCAATTCCAAGATTACAGTAAAGTGGGCGTATTTGTCGGTTCGCTGCTCTCCGGTGTGGCCGGTTATATCGTGCTGCGTTTGGCACCAGCCAAAAAAGTGTCCGCCGCTTAATTAACCATTGTTGTTTAAAAGGCTACCTGAAAATATTTTCAGGTAGCCTTTTATGTAATCTATATTCACCATGTATCGCCTCACCCTAACGCCGCCCCGACAAACCGATACCGGCAAATATTGCAGCGATGCCCGCCACATGATAGCCATGCAGCGATTCTCCCAACCACCCCACCGCCAGCAAAGTACCAAATACAGGAATCAGGTGAATGCTCAAACCCGCACGCACCGGCCCCACCCGCGCCACCGCCTGCGTATACAGCAGATAAGCCGCCACCGACGGAAACAGGCCTACATATACCACTGCCAGCAACGAATCGGCATTCCACACCGGTAATGCGCCTGTGCTGCGCTCCCACAGCCACATCGGCAACAAAAACAACAGCCCTATCACTATCATCAACGCCGTCAAGCCCGTGCGATTAATGGCCGCCGGCATCTGCTTCATCCACAACGTATAAAACGCCCAGCACATCACAGCCACAAACACCAGCATATCGCCGCGGTTAAACGACAAACTCAGCAAACGTGACCATTCCCCGTGCAGAATAATCAGCAATACGCCGCAAAATGATACTACCAACCCGAACATCTGCATCACACCGAGTCTCTGCCGGTAAAACACCGCGCCAATCAGCATAATCATCACAGGAATGCACGAATTCAGCAGCAACGCATTGGTGCTGGTGGTGTAATGCAAACCAGCATACACCAGCGCACTAAACGCCACTACACCGCAAAACGAGACACCAAAAATCAGCAACACATTTTCACGGTAACGTGCCCAATCGCGCCGCCAATAAGGCCACGCAAACGGCAACAGGCACAACAGCGCAATCACCCAACGCCAGAAAGATAAAGTCACCGGCGGCACATCCCCGCGCGCCGCGCGCGCCACAATCACATTGCCTGCCCAAAACAACGGCGGCAACACCAGCACGGCGGCAGTCTGCCAATCAAAACGGCGTGCTTCACGCATAACGACTTTCCAAGCAAAAGCAAGCAGTGTAAAACCAAACTCGGCAACAGAGCAAATTTATACCGTAGAGGCTACCTGAAAACATCTTGCCACCATAGAAAAATCTGGCATTGTTTACCCCTCTATTGAAAAACGACGAAGCAGAACCAGACGTAAAAAAACAGCCTAAATTTTAGGCTGTTTCTTCACTTTGGTGCCGACAATGAGACTTGAACTCATACGACCTAGGGTCACTACCCCCTCAAGATAGCGTGTCTACCAATTTCACCATGTCGGCATGTTAAAAGTTTTGTTTTCCAAATTACTCCGGAATCACATTTTGTTTTTGCGGTGCTGAGGCAGGCGTAGTTTGCACTGGAGCTGGTTTGCTTTGCTCTACGGTACTGAAATCAATGCCGTGCTGGGTAGAGTGTGTATGGATATACACCATCGCCAAGCAGGTTGCAAAAAATACGGTGGCGGCCATTGCTGTGCTGCGGCTTAGAAAATTAGCGCTGCCTGCCGAGCCGAACACGCCTTGCGCGCTGCCCGAGCCAGAGCCGAAAGTAGCTCCTGCGTCCGCGCCCTTGCCTTGCTGCATCAACACAAGCACAATCACAGCCAGGGCGGCGAAAATATTGATAATCCAAATGATTGTTTTAAAAGCTTCCATGACTCTTACGCTTGCTGTGCGGCTTCGATAATGGTTGCGAACGATTCATAATTCAATGAAGCTCCACCAACCAGCGCGCCGTCTACATAGGGTACGGCAAAAATGTCTGCTGCATTCTTTGCATTGACACTTCCGCCATAAAGGACGCGAATTTTAACACCTTCTCCACACAATGACAAGATTTCTTTATAGATGAAATCGTGCATATCGGCAATTTGCTCTACGGTAGCCACCTTGCCAGTACCAATTGCCCATACCGGCTCATAAGCCACAGCGATATTTTGTGTATCCAACCCTTTTAAAACGGAAAGCTGGTGCGCGATAACTTCTTGCTCTCTTCCCGTTTCACGTTCTTCCAAGCTTTCGCCCACGCACAACAGCGGTATTAAGCCTACATTTAAAACGTTTTCTATTTTCTGGCGCTGAATTTCGTTTTTTTCGCCAAAATACAGGCTGCGTTCGGAATGACCGATTAAGACGATATCCACACCCACATCACGCATCATTTCGGCAGATACTTCGCCGGTATAAGCGCCGCTGCCGGCAAAACGGCTCACGTCTTGGGCGCAGGTTAGGATGCGGTTGTTGATCACAATCTGGGTGGCATTGTGCACTTGCAGCAAATACATGGTTGGTGCGGCCACGCCGATACAGACGCGGTTCATTTGCGGCAACATCCGGAAACGGTGCATCAAGGCATTATTGTTTTGTAATTGCCCGTTCATTTTCCAGTTGCCGACAACCCACTTCTGCTCCCACATGACTCACTCCTTAATCAGATAACAATCAGATAACGGCGAGATTGTACCGCAAAACTTTACGCCAAGTCTTAAACTTTATAATCAAGCGTAACAGATTCAGACCAACGGCGTTTTCCTGCCACAATCGCCTCCAATCGACACAACAAACAGCGCTTGACCGGCTGCGCCGAAGCCGCAACAATGGCGCTATTTGAAACACACGGGCGAATCATGCACGACATTCACATCAATCCTGCTACCGGCAAGCGCGGCATATATGAAGCTATTTTGCCGCAAATTGAGGCTCTAATTGCAGATGAAACCAATCTTATTGCCAATTTAGCCAACATCACAGCAGTGCTTAAAACGGCTTTTGGCTGGTTATGGGTCGGATTTTATTTGGCAGAAGGAGAAGAGCTGGTCCTCGGGCCATTCCAGGGGCCGGTTGCCTGCACCCGCATTGCACGTGGACGCGGCGTTTGCGGCCAAAGCTGGGCGCAAAACTGCACCATCACCGTAGCCGATGTCAACAGCCATCCCGATCATATTGCCTGCTCCAGCCTGTCACAATCGGAAATCGTGGTGCCCATCTGCACGCAAAGCGGCCAGGTTGCAGCGGTACTCGATGTAGACTCGGAATATCTTGCCCATTTTGATGCCACTGATGCCGAATATTTAAACCGTCTGGCTGGCATTATCGGCCGCAAACATTTTCAGGTAGCCTGAAAAGCCGTAGCCGTAGTGTAAACACTGTTAAAACCTCGATAAAACCATTATAATCTTCAGTGAATTTTCCTTTTTTATAACTAACATATAAATACAGATAACCGTAGCGGAGCACCGAATGGACTTTAACAAAGCACGTTTCAACATGGTAGAACAACAAATCCGTCCCTGGGACGTATTGGATTTTGACATTCTCGACGCCTTGGGCGAAATTCCGCGTGAAGCCTTCGTTAGCGAAGCCCAAAAAGCTTATGCCTATTCAGACAAAACCCTACCGTTGCCCAACGGCGGCAATATGTTAGAACCGAAAATCGTTGCTCGCATGGTACAAGGTCTGGCGCTGAAACCCGGTCAAAAAGTTCTAGAAGTGGGCACCGGTTCCGGCTACGCCACAGCGCTGATAGCGCAAATGGGCGCGCATGTCATTACCGTTGATCTGGATCCCGAGCAACAGATGCGTGCCAAAACCGTATTAGACGAACTGGGCTACGCCAGCGTTACCTGCCAAGTGGGCAACGGCTTGACCATGCCGGTAGGCGGCGCACCATTTGACGCTATTTATGTTGGCGGTGGGGTATCAACCATTCCCGAAATGCTGAAAGAGCAATTGAAAGACGGCGGCCGCATGGTTGTGGTGGTGGGCGGTGCGCCGATACAACGCGCACAACTGATTACACGCAACGGCAATACCTTTGTCGAAACCACTTTGTTTGACACCCTGATTCCAATGCTTTCCGGCGGTACCGCGGGTGCAGCCGGCAAATTTAACTTCTAATAGCTTAACTGGTAAACTGCTTCAACCTGATCACCATGCCGTCCGGTTTACCCAGGCGGCATTGTCATTTCCAGAGAAAACAGGAACACTCATGAATACAATTCCCCAAATCACCGCGCCCGAGCTGAAAAGCCTGCTAGCCGCTCAAGACAATATTTTGCTTCTGGACGTGCGCGAAGAAGATGAAGTCGCCCTCTGCGCCCTGCCCGACCACGTGCATATTCCGATGAATCTGATTCCGCTACGTCACAACGAGCTGCCGGACGACCGCCTTATTGCCGTCTATTGCCACCACGGCGTGCGCAGCCTGCATGTTGCCATGTATTTAGCCGATGCCGGATTCGAACACGTCATCAACCTCAAAGGCGGTATCAACGCCTGGGCTCTTGAAGTGGATCCAACCATGCCGCGCTACTAAAGCACCCATACAAAAATAAGGCCACCTGAAAATATTCCGATACACTCATCATAATTTTCAGGTAGCCCTTCCTGTAAATTAGGTTTATAAAACCAACTCAAACAGATATTTTTAAATTACTTATTACATTCAAATGTTTAAATTAATATCACCCAAACAAATAACACCTAGTTAAAAATCACACCACTTATCCAACATTTAGTGTAAAGATACATTAAATCATGCCGCTTATCAGAAATACCCCGCCACTTATCAAAATTTTCTGCTTATAATTCGTTTCACAAGCTAATCACATTTCGTTTTTAGCAATCTACAAAAACGGGGCACACAAATATGAAAAATTTATTCACTTTAATGCTGAATGCTTTTGAACCCAAAAACGAAAACCCTAAAAGTATCGTACTAACCAGTATCGCCGATGTAAAGAAAAATGCAGGCAAACTCAAAAAACTAAATGTTGAAGAGCGCCAAATGCTCACCGAATATCTGATTCGCACAGAACTCAAAAAAATTCGCGGTGCCCAAGATGATGCTGATTATGGTATTACCGTAGGCACTGCAATTGAAATCCAACGCAAATTGTTCAGTTTGGCTGCCTAAAGATTATTGTAGAAAAATAAATCATACCGGACGACACAAGCAGGCAATGTTGGAAGATGATTTGTTTTTTCATCATATGCTGCGATGACAGTGAATCTCCATAATGAAGACCTGCCCGATACTTCGTGCAGGTCTTCATTATGATTGGCAGGCTCACACCTCTAGCCGGTATTGCAAAGGATACAAATCCAGTTTATCCATTAACACTCGATCGCCGTCTTCTTCCGGATTGCCGGTCGTCAACAATTTATCCCCGTAAAAAATCGAATTCGCCCCGGCCATAAAACAAAACGCCTGCATTGCTTCGGGCATGTCTGCACGCCCCGCCGACAAACGCACATAACTTTTCGGCATGGTAATGCGGGCAACGGCAATGGTACGCACAAATTCCGTCCAATCCAAATCTTCCGCATTCGCCAAAGGCGTGCCCTCCACCTTCACCAACTGGTTAATCGGCACGCTTTCCGGCTGCGGATCAAGATTAGCCAGGCTGGCAATCAAACCCGCCCGCTCGGGCCGGGTTTCATTCATACCAACAATGCCGCCGCAACACACTTTCAAGCCCGCACCGCGCACTTTGCCCAGCGTGTCCATACGGTCTTCATGCTGGCGGGTGTGGATAATATCGTTGTAGCGCTCGGGATCAGTATCCAGATTATGATTATAATAATCCAAACCTGCCTCTTTCAGATTTTCCGCCATACCCGCTTCCAACATGCCAAACGTGCCACAGGTTTCCAAGCCCAAACCTTTCACTGCCTTGATGATTTCACTGACATTTTCCACATCCTGAGGCTTCGGCCCGCGCCACGCCGCACCCATACAAAAACGGCTTGCACCACGCGCTTTTGCAATACGGGCTTTTTCCAGAATCTCGGCCACATCCATCATGGTTTCTTTTTGCACTTCGGTACTGTAATGTGCCGATTGCGGGCAATATTCGCAATCTTCAGGGCAGCCGCCCGTTTTAATCGAAAGCAAGGTGGAAAGCTGAATTTCCTGCGGATTAAAATGTCGGCGGTGAACTTCGGCTGCCCGATACACCAAATCTAAAAACGGTATGGCAAATAATTCCTCAACTTGGCATTTACGCCAGTACTGTGCAGTTTGATGTGGTTGGCGCTCAGTTTGACGGCGCAGAGCAATGGGGGATACAGTCATAACATGCATTTCCTAATTGGTTTGCAGCGGCATAATGACGCTGACAGGCCGCAACGGACGCAATGTCCGCAGCAGCAAATTGATAGATTTTCAGGTAGCCTGAAGAATGGTGTTTTGCAGTGTAACCACAATCACCCGGTTCAACAAGCTTTATAACTGCCCGGCTGGCTCTCAATGGCAAGAGGGCGCTTTACATCACTCGGCATAGCACCCAAGCAGTGATATCACCGCCCTAAGTCGCCGCGTAAATATGGCTGACCATACAGCGCAAACAATAACAAGGCAATATGATCATCAAGGTAGACGGCCTGAGCAGATACTTTAACCATTCTGTATAAATTTTTTGAGCGCTTACACACATGAGCCACTCACTTTAGTAACGGCAATAATGGCCGCATTGATAAAATCCAAAGCTTTGTAGCTTATTGCCTGTATTCGCCAAAAAAGCCTCGTGAAACGAGGCTTTTTATTGAAAATCAAGTGTTATACAGAACGAAAGAATAAATATAAAATAATGAGTCGCGTAAACAAAGAAAATCCACTTAATAAATTAAGCGGATTTGATTGATTCCATTATATTTTTTGGTGCCCGGAGCCGGAATCGAACCGGCACGGGGTGTTTAGCCCCGACGGATTTTAAGTCCGTTGTGTCTACCAATTTCACCACCCGGGCAATATCTGTTTGTTCAAACAGATATTTGCAATGGAGGCGGAAGAACGGATTTGAACCGCCCTAAACAGGATTGCACCCCTGTCGCATAAACACTCTGCCATTCCGCCATAATATCAAATCAGCCGGCAAGATAAGCAAGCCGACCGATGGTATTGGAGGCGGGGGCGCGGATTTGAACCGGCCTGTACGAGATTGCACTCACGTCGCATAAACACTCTGCCACCCCGCCGTATATTTTTATATATTTTAGTATTATATCACTTCTATGCACAATTTGGAGGCGGAAGTCGGAATCGAACCGGCGTACACGGCTTTGCAGGCCGCTGCATAACCACTCTGCCATTCCGCCAAATTTTTCTCATTCTAACGATAATATCGCCAAAACTAAAATCTGGAGCGGGAAACGAGTCTCGAACTCGCGACCTCAACCTTGGCAAGGTTGCGCTCTACCAACTGAGCTATTCCCGCATATTTTTGTATGGAATTACTGGAGCGGGAAACGAGTCTCGAACTCGCGACCTCAACCTTGGCAAGGTTGCGCTCTACCAACTGAGCTATTCCCGCTTGAATTTCATACAATGTGGTTTGTTTTTTGGAGCGGGAAACGAGTCTCGAACTCGCGACCTCAACCTTGGCAAGGTTGCGCTCTACCAACTGAGCTATTCCCGCTTGCATTGCCAATGGCGTTGCCATTCAGCAAAGAAGAACGCCATTATAGAGGCTTTAAATTTCATGTCAAGAGACTTGTTGTAAAATTATTGTTGAAACTCTTTCCACGCCATTTTCAGGTAATAAAACATCGACCAGATGGTTAAAATAGAAGCCAACAACATCAATACATTACCCCACCACAGCAAATCAAAGCCGTGAAAATCCTCCAAGCCAACCAAAAGGCAGAAAATGGCGGCCATTTGTGCAGCGGTTTTGAACTTGCCAATATTGGCCACGGCCACACTGCCGCGCTTGCCCATTTGCGCCATCCATTCACGCAGTGCGGAAATGGTGATTTCTCGGCCAATGATAATCATGGCATAGATAGCCAGCGTGCGGTCGAGCTTCACCAGCAAAATCAACGCCACCGCCACCATCAGCTTGTCGGCAACAGGATCAAGAAACGCGCCGAAGTCGGAGGTTTGCTGCCAGCGGCGCGCCAAAAAGCCGTCAAACCAATCGGTAACGGCGGCAACGGCAAAAATAATTGCGGCCGACCAATTCACCCACTGCGGCTCCACCCAGTCTTGGGGTAGATAAAATAATACCGTGAAAACAGGTATCAGCAACACCCGTAACCACGTTAATAAAATAGGGATATTCCACGGCATATTTTATTCATCTCTTTGATTTATTGTGTTTTCAGGTAGCTTAAACGAAAATTGTTGTGCTAAAAAAGCGGCGGCGCACAAGCATAAAGACCCGTTAACATATGCTACCGATTATAACGGAATTTAACAATGTACTGCCGCCGCAAACGAATAAAACCGAGTTTAATCATGCAAATGATGATAAATCTTCTCAGCCAGATCCGCGCTAATACCTTCCACTTGCGCCAAATCGTCTTTTCCGGCCGCCGTTACGCCGCGCAGGCCGCCGAAACGTGCCAACAGCGCCTGCCGCCGTTTTGGGCCGATGCCGGGAATATCGTTAAGTGACGAGGTAATGCGCGCCTTATCGCGCTTTTTGCGGTGGCCGGTAATGGCGAAACGGTGTGACTCGTCGCGCACGGTTTGCAATAAATGTAAGGCGGGGCTGTGCGGCGGCAGGCGGAAAGTTTCGCCGCTAAAGGGCAAAATCAGCTCTTCCAGGCCAGCTTTTCGCTCCACGCCTTTGGCAATGCCGATAATGGGAATAGTCAACCCCAGCTCTTCCCACACGGCTACCGCCATGCCCACCTGTCCTTTACCGCCGTCGATTAACACCGCATCCGGCCATTTTACCGTTTCACCATTAGCCTCGGCTTCAGCCATTTTGCCATAACGGCGCGTCAAGACCTCGCGCATAGCAGCGTAATCGTCGCCGGCCTTGGCGGTGGTGATGTTGTAGCGGCGGTATTGCGACGGCTGGATGTTTTGTTCATCATAAACCACGCAGGAAGCCACAGTGGCTTCGCCCTGAGTGTGGCTGATGTCGAAGCATTCCAAACGTTGCAAATCGTCCGGATTGATGCTCAACACCTGTGCCAGCGCATCAATCCGCTGTTGCTGGCCGGCATGTTGCAGTTGATGTTGTTGGATAGACAATTGTGCGTTTCGTTCCGCCATGTTCAGCCATACTTTGCGTTCGCCTATGGTTTTGTTCACAAACTGCATTGTTTTGCCGTGTTCCAGATTCAAAGCTTCTTGCAGGCTTTCAGGTAGCCTGAAGTTGCTGATAATAATATCCGGTTTGTTCTTGCCCAGATAATGTTGGGCAACAAAGGCTTCGGCATAATCTTGGCCGTTTGGCTCAGGATCGTGGCGGGTATCGGGAAAAAAACTCTTGTCGCCAACATGCCGCCCGCCGCGAATGCTCACCCAATGCAGGCAAACGGTTGCGCCGGCCACCGCCAGCGCCAAAATGTCGATATCGTGCGGATTATGCGGATTTTTGCTGTCGATAAACTGCTGGCTCTGCACCAGACCCAGCGCCTGGATTTGGTCGCGATACATCGCGGCGCTTTCAAAATCGAGCTGATTCGCCGCCTGTTGCATTTTATGTTGCAGTGTTTGCGTGAGTTCGCCGGTTTTACCATTGAGAAATGTCACGGCCTCGCGTACGCTGGCTTGGTAATTTTCATCGCTAATATGGCCGACACAAGGGCCGGAACAACGTTTAATCTGATAGAGCAGGCAGGCACGATTGCGGTGCTCAAACACACTGTCTTCACAGGTGCGCAAACGGAACACTTTCTGCAAAATCTGGATGCTGTCGCGCACAGCGTAGCCGTTGGGATAAGGGCCGAAATATTGGTTGGTTTTTTTCAACGGGCCACGGTAATACGCCATTTGCGGATAGGCGTGGCCGGAAAGCATCAGATACGGATAGCTTTTGTCGTCGCGGAATAAAATATTGTATTTAGGCGACAACGCCTTGATGAAATTATTTTCCAAAATCAAGGCTTCCGCCTCAGAGCGGGTAACGGTGGTTTCTACCGAAGCAATCTGCCGCACCATCAGCACAATGCGCGGTGAGTGGTCGTTTTTCTGAAAATAGCTCGACACACGCCGCTTCAGATTGACTGCTTTGCCGACATACAGCACATTGCCGCCGGTATCAAGCATGCGGTAGACGCCCGGCAGGTTGGGTAGGTTTTTCAGGAAAATATCCAGATCGAAAACAGATTGGTTCACGGCAGCATTTCAGTAACAGTATGTCTGGCATTATACGCAAACCTGCGCCATTTTTAAGCTGCTTACCTGAAAACCAAAACGCTACCTGAAAACTGGTTTTCAGGTAGCGTTTGGCCGATCTCAGCGTTTATTTGCAGAAAGCGGCGATATCTTGGTCATAACGTTGCAGCAACTCTTCACGGTTGATGACGCGCGCGGATTCAGCAAAGGTGCGGTTCAGGCGCGCACGCTTACAATCTGCCTCGCGCTGCTGGCGGTTTTCTTCGTCGATTTTTTTGTTTCTCTCTTCGATTTCTTTGTTTTGCTGCGCCAGCTTGTTGTTCAACTCGGCCTGTTGTTCGGCCAGAGAACCATCGGCAGCAGCAGTGTCTGCCGGAGCAGCAGGTGCCGGCGGCGTCACGCGCTGGGTGCGCACGTTGATTACATTTGCGTTTGAAGGTTTCAAATTGCGCGGCACATCCGAATAGGCATTGCTGCCGCTGCCACTGCGCCAGTTGTATACCTCTTGTGCCGACAGGCTACCTGAAACCAGCAAAACGGCCAATGCAGTGAGTTTAGTGAGTTTTGTAATGTGCATCATTCGGTTCTTCCGATTTTGTCGTTGTGGATGGGTAAATATTGTACTGGTTAATCACATAAATGTCATGATAGACCTATATTTTATCGGTGAAACGATTTACGGGTATGCAGCTATTTTGATACAATGGCGTGCATTCTGTACCAACCGACCAACTGAAAGTTGAAACATCATGCGCATCATAGAAAAAGCTTATACTTTTGATGACGTTTTGCTGGTTCCCGCACATTCCCAAGTGCTCCCACGCGACGTCAGCCTCAAAACCCCCCTCACCCGTGACATCACCCTCAACCTTCCCCTCCTCTCCGCCGCTATGGATACCGTTACCGACGCCCGTTTGGCCATTTCGATGGCACAGGAAGGCGGCATCGGCATCATCCACAAAAACATGACCGCCGAACAACAAGCTTATGCCGTTGCGAAAGTAAAACGCCATGAAAGCGGCGTGGTAAAAGACCCGGTAACCATTGCGCCCGATATGCTGATTCGTGATTTGGTAGAAATGCTGTCGCGCCGCAAACGCAAGATGTCCGGCTTGCCGGTGGTGGAAAACGGCAAAGTGGTCGGCTTGGTCACCAACCGCGATTTGCGCTTTGAAAAACGCCTCGACCAGCCTGTATCGGCAATTATGACGCCGCGCGAAAAACTGGTAACGGTAACAGAAGGCACCAGTATCGAAGATGCGCGCGAAGTGATGCACGATCATAAAGTGGAACGTGTTTTGGTTGTAAACGATGCTTGGGAACTCAAAGGCCTGATTACCGTAAAAGACATTCTGAAAACCACTGAATTTCCTAATGCCAACAAAGACGCCGATGGCCGCCTGCGCGTGGGCGCCGCCGTGGGCGTGGGCGCAGAAACCGATGAGCGCGTAGCCGCGCTGGTGGCAGCCGGGGTTGATGTGATTGTGGTTGACACGGCACACGGCCACAGCCAAGGCGTGCTCGACCGCGTGCGCTGGGTGAAACAGAATTATCCGCATGTGCAGGTGATTGGCGGCAACATTGCCACCGCCGCCGCCGCTCTTGATTTGGTACGAGCCGGTGCGGATGCGGTAAAAGTGGGCATCGGCCCCGGCTCTATCTGCACCACGCGCATTGTTGCCGGTGTGGGTGTGCCGCAACTCACTGCGATTCATAATGTATCTGAAGCGCTCAAAGACACCGGTGTACCGCTGATTGCCGACGGCGGCATCCGCTTCTCCGGCGATATTTCCAAAGCGCTGGCCGCTGGCGCGCATTCTGTGATGCTCGGCGGCATGTTTGCCGGCACCGACGAAGCACCCGGCGAAATCGAGCTGTATCAGGGCCGTTCGTATAAGTCTTATCGCGGCATGGGGTCGCTCGGTGCGATGAGCCAGGGTTCGTCTGACCGCTATTTTCAAGACAAAACCGAAAGCGCCGACAAATACGTGCCCGAAGGCATTGAAGGCCGTGTGCCCTACAAAGGCCCCATCGTGCAGATTATCCACCAGCTGGTGGGCGGCTTGCGCTCAAGCATGGGTTATCTGGGCTGTGCCAACATCGATGAAATGCACGAAAAAGCACAGTTTGTAGAAATCACTTCGGCAGGCATGAGCGAATCGCATGTACATGATGTGCAGATTACCAAAGAAGCGCCTAATTACCACGTTCGTTAAATTAAAACCGACAGGCTACCTGAAAGCCATTACACTCTTTCAGGTAGCCTGTTATGCGCATGGCCGACAAAGCAACACCCGGCAATTTTCCGATAACACGCTTTAAAACGCCCGCATTCGGGCATCCCTTTCCCAACAGGAGCATTTGCATGAGCGCAATCATTGATATTTTCGCCCGCGAGATTTTGGATTCACGCGGCAACCCCACCGTAGAATGTGACGTATTACTGGAATCCGGCGTGATGGGGCGCGCCGCCGTACCTTCCGGCGCCTCTACCGGTGCCAAAGAAGCCCTTGAGCTGCGCGACGGCGACAAATCGCGCTATCTGGGCAAAGGCGTGTTGCAAGCGGTAGACAACATCAACAACGAAATCGCCCAAGCCTTAATCGGCGTAGATGCGAGCGAGCAATCTTATATCGACCAAGTCATGCTGGCTTTAGACGGCACCGACAATAAAGGCCGTCTGGGCGCCAACGCCACTTTGGCCGTATCTATGGCCGTTGCCCGTGCCGCTGCCGAAGATGCCGGCCTGCCTTTATACCGCTACATCGGCGGCGCCGGCCCGATGGCCATGCCTGTGCCGATGATGAACGTGATTAACGGCGGCGCACATGCCAACAACAGCCTCGATATTCAGGAATTCATGATTATGCCGGTAGGCGCATCTTCATTCCGCGAAGCCTTGCGTTGTGGCGCCGAAGTGTTCCACAGCCTGAAAAAACTGTGCGACGACAAAGGCTACCCCACCACCGTGGGCGACGAAGGCGGCTTTGCTCCCAACCTGAGCAGCCACGAAGAAGCCCTGAAGCTGATTATGGAAGCCATTACCGCCGCTGGTTACATTGCCGGTGAAGATGTCGTATTGGCGTTGGATTGCGCTTCCAGCGAATTCTACAAAGAAGGTAAATACCATCTGAGCGCCGAAGGTCTGGCACTGACCAGCGCCGAATTTACCGATTATCTGGCCAAGCTGGTGGATGCCTACCCGATTATTTCCATTGAAGACGGCATGAGCGAAGACGACTGGGAAGGCTGGAAAATCCTCACCGACCGCTTGGGCGCGAAAGTGCAGCTGGTGGGCGACGATTTATTTGTTACCAATCCTGCCATTCTGGCCGAAGGCATCGAAAAAGGTCTGGCCAATGCTCTGTTGGTAAAAGTCAACCAAATCGGCACTCTGAGTGAAACCCTCAAAGCGGTAGAGCTGGCCAAACGCAACCGTTACACCAGCGTGATGAGTCACCGTTCCGGCGAAACCGAAGACAGCACCATCGCCGATCTGGCCGTAGCCACCAACTGCATGCAGATTAAAACCGGCTCACTGAGCCGCTCAGACCGCATGGCCAAATACAACCAACTGCTGCGCATCGAAGAAGAATTGGGCGATGCTTCCTACTATCCGGGCAAAAAAGCCTTTTACCAATTAGGCTAAGCAAAGGCAGAGTGTTATGAAGTGGGTAACCGTGGTACTTGTGGCCGCATTATTGTGGTTCCAGCACAGCCTCTGGCTTTCCAAAGGCGGCTGGCGCGATATGTGGCGTCTGCAAGATGAAGTGGCTGTGCAGCAGGAGAAAAACCAGGTGCTCACTTTACGCAACAACGCCCTGTCGGCCGAAGTAGACGATTTAAGCAACGGCCAAGACGCCATTGCCGAAATAGCCCGTGTCGACCTGGGTTACATTCAAAACGGCGAAACCTATTACCGGCTGGTACAACGCCCGTAAACGCCAACCCGTATCCAACCCTTTGCAATCCTGTTTGCAAAGGGTTTTTTCAAATATATTGACTTATCAAACAATACAGACAAAGGCTACCTGAAAGCGCAAAACCGTTTTCAGGTAGCCTTTGCGTTATAATCGCACTTTATCAAAAGGCTACCTGAAACCCACATGCCCGCTCCCAAAGCTTTCGCCCTACTCGGCCCCACCGCCAGCGGTAAAACCGGCTTGGCACTCAAATTGGCCGAAACGCTACCGGTAGAAATCATCAGCCTCGATTCGGCGTTGGTCTACCGCGATATGAACATAGGCACGGCCAAACCGAGCACTGCCGAACGCGCTGCCGTGCCACACCATTTAATCGACATCATCTCGCCACTGCAAGCTTATAGCGCCGCCGAATTCGTAACCGACTGCGTGCACTTGGTCCACGCAATTCACGCACGCGGCAAACTACCGCTGATTGTCGGCGGCACCATGATGTATTTTCAGGCACTCACGCAAGGGCTGAACCACCTGCCCGAGGCCGATGCCGCCACCCGCGCGCGCTTGCAGACCGACAAAAATACTTATGGCCTGGCGCATCTGTATGCCCGCCTGCAACAGGCTGACCCCATCACAGCCGCACGTTTGCAACCTGCTGACAGCCAACGCATCGAACGCGCGCTCGAAGTATTAATGCTCACCGGCAAGCCCCTGAGCCAACACTTTGCCGAGCAGCAAACCTATTCCCCGCCGCTCGATTTATGCACCGCGGCACTGATACCGCCGGAGCGCACGCACCTGCACGAACAAATCGCCCAACGTTTCCACACCATGCTGGCGCAAGGCTTTCTCGACGAAGTGCGCGCCCTGCAAGCGGCCTACCCCACGCTAACACCCCACCTGCCCGCCATGCGCTGCGTCGGCTACCGCCAAGCATGGGACTACCTTGCCGGATCCGGCAGCTATGCCGATTTTGTCGATAAAGGCATCGCCGCCACCCGCCAGCTTGCCAAACGCCAACTCACCTGGTTGCGCAAAATCCCGCTGGCTCACAGCCTGAATCCTTACGACAATTCGCTTTTTCAGGTAGCCTCTGCGCTGGCACAACAACACTTTCGTGCCTGAAGCCGCTTTCTGCTAAAATCCCCCCATCTTCAAAGCCCAACATTTGCTTATGCCCGCCCACTTGCCCGCCGCCCCGCTCCGCCGCCGCTTTGCCGGCCTGCTCTACGAAGCCCTGCTCACTGGTGCCGTTACCGCCATCGCAGGCCTTGCTGCCGGCATGTTGGCACTCATCCTCAATGAAACCGGCCTGCCCGCCCTCGCCAGCCCCGCCGTAACCTTGCTGCTTTTGGGTGCATGGTGGCTGTATTTCAAAGCCAATTGGCACAGAAAAGGGCAAACCCTACCGATGCAGGTATGGCAAATCGGCTTGGTCAACGCCCGCGGCAACCGCCCGCCGCTGCCGCAACTGCGCCTGCGTTTCATGTGGGCGTGCGTCTTCCTTGTATTCATACCCATGCTCGCCTATGCCATGCTGCATTATCGCGGCATCGCCCCCAAAACCGCTGCCGGCGCCGCCTTATTATGGTGGATACTGCCGTGGGGCTTTGCCCTCCTCAATCGCGACCGCCAGTTTTTATACGATTTTCTCGCCGGCACCCGCTTGGTCGATTTAAAAAACAAAGCCACCAAATAGGCTTATAGGCTTAAGCGAAACAAACCGATAAAGCCAGACTATCGGCACTGCTGCCGCCGCCATTTCATAGTACAATACACCCATCAATTCTCCCCTTAAGGATGCCCGCCATGAGCGAAAACAAACACAGCAAACTCATCATCTTAGGCTCAGGCCCCGCCGGCTACACCGCCGCCGTATACGCCGCCCGCGCCAACCTCCAGCCCACCCTTATCACCGGTATCGCCCAAGGCGGCCAGCTGATGACCACCACTGAAGTCGACAACTGGCCGGCCGATGCCGACGGCGTGCAAGGCCCCGAGCTGATGGTGCGCTTTCAGGCACATGCCGAACGCTTCGGCACTGAAATGATTTTCGACCAAATCCACACCGTCGACCTGCAAAACCGCCCCTTCACCCTCAGCGGCGACATGGGCGTTTACACCTGCGACGCGCTGATTATCGCCACCGGTGCATCGGCCAAATACCTCGGCCTGCCCAGCGAAGAAGCCTTTGCCGGCAAAGGCGTATCCGCCTGCGCCACTTGCGACGTCTTTTTCTATAAAAAACAAGATGTCGCCGTGATTGGCGGCGGCAACACCGCCGTGGAAGAGGCTCTGTATCTGGCCAACATCGCCAACACCGTCACTTTGGTGCACCGCCGCGACACCTTCCGTGCCGAAAAAATCATGGTCGACAAATTAATGCAGCGCGTGGCCGAAGGTAAAATCATCCTCAAACTCAACGCCAATCTGGATGAAATCCTCGGCGACAGCAGCGGTGTAAACGGCGCACGCCTGAAAAACAACGACGGCAGCACGGAAGAATTGGCCGTACAGGGTGTGTTCATCGCCATCGGCCACCACCCCAATACCGATATTTTCAAAGGCCAGTTGGATATGGACGCCACAGGCTACCTGAAAACCCAAGGCGGCAGCGGTGCCAATGTCGGCCTCACCAACGTTGAAGGCGTTTGGGCGGCAGGCGACGTAAAAGACCACGTTTACCGCCAAGCCATCACCAGCGCTGCTTCAGGCTGCCAAGCTGCATTGGATGCAGAGCGTTATCTCGACAGCCTGAATTAATCAGACACCAACCTATTGCCACAATTCAAGAGGCTACCTGAAAACATTTCAGGTAGCCTCTTTATCTCTCTCATCCATTCAAGTTAACGCACTGACTACCACTTGATACAAAAAAAGCCCGGCGACAAACCGGGCAAAAGCTCTTTGACAAAGAGTACAGCAAAACCGACAGTGCGCGGTGTATAACATCATACTTCCTGCGCGGCAGCTGCTTAGAAAGTGTAGCGCAAACCGGCATCCAACGCATGATTGCGGTAGTCGCTGGCACCGCTGAAACGGTAGCCGGCGTTCAGGCTCAGTTGCCGACTCAGCTTGGCTTTTACAGAAACGCCTGCTTGAACACGGGTTTGCGGGATTTTCCATGCACCGGCACTGCCGCGAGCATTGTCTGCACCAACGAATTGACCGTTGGTATTGAAACTGCGGCTGCTGAAATCGTGCTCGAAACCGAGCTGGGCAGCAGCGGCCACAGCGGAGCTAAACGCGTATTCTGCGCGCACTTCGCCGGTGGCTGCCAACACACCTTCATTCAACCGCTCTGCCGACCAGCCAAACCCCGTATCGCTGCTTTCGCTAAAGGCCGAATGGGTGATGTGGTCATAACGCAGACCCACTTCCGGTGTAATGCTCAAGCGTTCGTTCAAATCGAATTTTTTACCCGCCGCCATGCCGGCCTGCCATAAATTGCCGTGTATTTTATTGCGCACGGTTTCGCTTTCCTCCCCCACAACCAGTTGGCGGGTGACGTCGTTACTGAAACGGCTGTAACCCAGCAGGCCTTTCAGGTAGCTTTGATTGGCCAACAGATAGCGCGCACCAAAAATAAGACCGTTGCTGTCTGTTTGGGCACGGTGGCCAAACGATTCATTCCAGCCGGTATGGTTATGCGTATAGGCCGCACCCACCGTCAGCCCGTCGAGATTTTTGCTGGCACCGGCCAACACGCCGTTGCTGTCTTGTTTGCCGGAGGCACCACTCTGCTGCCAGCGGGTATCGGTGTGGGTATAGTTGAGTAAAGCTTGTGTGTCGCCGGCCACCACATCATTGAGGCTGTCTAAAAAAAGCTGTGCCTGTTTGCCCTGCTCAATGCTGTGAATGGCAACGCTGTTGGCATAAGTGGCCGCAGAAAGGCTGTTGAACGAAGCATACAGCGCATCATCGTCTGCCGCTTGCAGGCTGGCCGCGCCAGAGGCCAGCACATTGTTGGCCAAAGCTTTGTTGCTCAAGCTGTCGAGCTCTTGCAGTGTGGTTTCCACGGTATTGGCGGCGGCGGATACGCTGGCGGCAGTGGCGTTGGTCACACCCAAATCATCGGCCGCGGCCACAGCACTGCGACGGCTCACCACATAGTCCACGTTATGGCTGCCAGTATCCAACACTTCAGGGCTGTTGAGCATGCCATTAGTGTAAACCTTAGCGAAAGCTCCGCTCACGCCATTTCCGGCGGTCAGCAACGTGTAACGGTTGCCGTTGCTGCTGACATACGATTGCGGGCGCAACAAAATGCTGCCGGCAAGCTGTGCCTTGCCGCCCACATCAATCAGGTTGCCGATGCGGTGCACCAACGAAGCATTTTGCCCCTGCGTATAATCGCCTTCCAAACGCACATTGCCGTTGACCACCATCCAACCGTTGTTGGCCACACTTTGGGCGCGGCTACCCGCCGACAGCTGCAATTGCCCCGTAGGTTGGATATGAATATTGGGTGAAGCAAGCGAACCGCGCAGATTCAACACGCCGCGCTCAATAGAGGTATTGCCAAGATAAGTGTGTTCACCTTGCACATTAAGCTGGCCGCTGCCCCGCTTGATCAAGCCGCCGCTACCTGAAATATTATTGCTGAAAGTATAGGTTTGATAGCCCTGCCCCGCCGGTGTCTGCACATCGGCCACAAAATCACCGAAAGCAAATTGTGCCGGACCTTTGATGGCTTTTTGCAAATTAAGCGCGCCCCATCCATACACCGAATCCACGCCTTTTTTGCCTAAATCCGTAGCGGTGGTCAGCAAAGTGGTGCGCAGTTGGTCGTTCTGCATCCACGGGTATTTTTGCTTCACCAGCGCTGCCGCGCCGGAAACCACGGGCGTGGAAAACGAGGTGCCCACAAGCGTGTTTTGCTCGTAGGTGTGCTGGCCGTTGGCATTTGTTTTTTGCGTACTCAATTCCACGGCAAACGGCGCGGCCAAACACCAGTTTTTAGCCGAACCGCAACGGTTAGACCCTTCATGCAGGGTATTGCCTTCCAAGCCCACCACCACCAACACGCCTTTTTGCAGCGCCGGCTCGGCCAGCGGGCGCAGCGCTTCGTGCGAAGGCTGGGTGGAACGGTCGTTACCGGCAGCAAATGTCAGCAGCACACCCTGGTCGACCACACGTTTGGTGCGGCCGATGGCAGTATAGGGCTTGGTGGCTTCATCTGCATTCAGATAAGCTTCCGCATCGGCCTGATACAGTTCCACCGCCGTATAAGCGTGCCGCCACCAGCGGCTGTTTGATGTGCCCCAGCTATTATTGATGATGGCGGCGCCCGCATTGGCCATATCATCCCAAGCGCGAAACGTGCTTTCCCCGCCCAGCTCCATCGACACTGCCGTATTCAACTTTGCAGCCGGTGCCACGCCGCCGCGCGTCTGCCCGCCCACAGCCTTGCCGGCCAACGTTTGCGACACGGCGCTGCCGTGGGTAAACACGTCAACCGCCTCTGCATCGTAGCCCACGGTGGTCGGTGCGTTTTCAGGTAGCGTGGTGTCGTTGAGATTATAATAAATTTGCGTTTTCACCAACGCATCCCGATTTTCGGCCGTAGCGCCCACCACGCTGTCTATTATCCCCACGGTTACGCCTGCGCCGTTCAGGCGGGCGTTTACCGCTGCTTTCTGGTTAATGGCATTTAAAAAGGCTTCGCCGAAAGTGCCGGCTTTATTGGCGCCGTCGAGTGTATAAGGCGTGGTTACCAGCGGCACCACAGGTGCGCTTTCGCTGCTGTCTTCCCCGCTGATGTCAACGGGCGGCGGCACCACTTCCACAGCATAAGCCGGATAAGCGGATAAGCCCGCCCATACCGACAATGCAATAATATTCAACTTAACTTGAAATGGCATCAAAGGCCGGTAGACGGTGTTCACGACTGACTCGCTTTCTGGATTCCCACATCATTAAAAAGAAACGCCTATTTAATGACGTTTGATTAATATGAGCAATGCCAACAGCATTAGTTCCGTAACAACCGATGGATTGGAAAGATTACCTTTCGTCTGTTGCCCGTGGCCGGAAGCTGGGTTTCAGGCGCACATATAAGACACGTTTGGCGATGGCGATGGTTTCGCCGCTATCGTCATAAACGCGAATGGTGAATTCGGGAAAATACTTCTCGCCGCCTTCAGTGTGGCGGCGGATTTCTTGCAGAATGTCATCGTCCAAACTGCAATCCAGATACACGGCGCCGCGGCCGGGGCGCACGAATTCAATATGCGCGGCTTTATCCCAGATAAAATAACGCTTGCCAAGCAAACCATGCAGCATAATCGAATAAATGGGATCGGTCATGGCAAACAGGCTGCCGCCAAACTGGGTGCCATGAATATTGCGTGTGCCCGGCCAATCACGCAATCGCGCACGGCAACGGCGGAAATCATCGGAAAGTTCAGTAATCTGAATGCCACTAAACAACAACGGCGGCCACATATTCAAAATCCAGCGCGTACTGCGCGCACCGCGCCGTAAATATTTCAGCATCGTGCCTATTCACTTTCCACAGTAAAAAAACAATGGCGTACCGTCAGCACAGCGCCGCTTTCATCGGTGAGCGCTGCCACGGCGGCGGCATATTTAATCACCGCCAAACACACACCAGAGCCGTTTTCAGCAGCAGCATTAATCACCACACCCGCTTCTTCCCTCTCTTGCAGCACTTTCGCGCCGGCAGCCAATATATTTTTGCCGGCCAACACCGCCAAACCGCGTTTCACCTGACCGCGGTATTGTGCACGGGCGATGATTTCCTGACCGGGATAGCAGCCTTTTTTGAAATGCACGCCGCCGATAACATGCTGGTTGAGCATTTGCGCCACACTGCTCTCGCTGCTGGCTGCGCTAATCCACGGATAACCGCTGTTGATTTCATGCCTTTGCCAGGCATTTTCCGAGGCCGCATCGTATGCGGGCAAAGCCGATGCCACACCAATATTCAGGTAGCCCTGGTGCGGCAGGGCAATGCGCCAAACACCATCCATATCCTGTGCGGCAAAAGTCAGTGCCGGCTCCGCCGGATAAACCGCCGGCGCATTCTGCTCCAGTTCGCACGCCACGGCATAATCCGGCAAAATCTCAAACACCACTTTGCTGCGCATCACAAACATGCGTAAGCGTTTTACCGTGGGTTCGATCAAATCGGCAGCCATTGCCAACAAGAAATCATCGCCACGGTTTAGCACCAGCATATTCGCCAACACCCGCCCTTTGGGCGTGTTGTAGGTGGCATAGCAGGCATCGCCCGCTGCCAGCGCTTCAATATGATTCGACAATTGACCGTGCAAAAAGGCGCTGCGCTCTTCTCCGCTTACGCGCACCACGCCGAAAAACGGCAGGCTGGTTTTCAATGTCATGATGTTTCCTTTTTGTGTGTTTGTGTGTGCAGGCAGGATTTTAACGCGTTCCGGCGGCTGATTAAAGGTATGCGTTTTTTCAGGTAGCCTCTTTCATTTCTCTGGCTTTAAAAACAATAGGCTACCTGAAAACCAGGCAGCCTGTTGGTGTGCAAGTGTTAAGGGCGGGCATTGCGCCGGTTGAGCTTGCGCGCTACCACGCGTATGGCTTTTTGCGCCACATAGGCGATGATGATTTGTTTCAAACGTTTCATGCTAATCCTTTCCGTTTGGTTTATTGGCGGCGGCAAGCTGATTGTTGATTATATTGCGCCAACACGCCGGAATGTCAAGTTTCAGGTAGCCTTGCCCTGCTCTTCCGGCTTGCTGCGGTTTGAACCCTGCACCATTTCAATCAAAAACAGGCGGCAATCCAGATTGCCGTTATAGAGCGGAATTTTGCGTTTGAGGCTTAAGCGCATGAATTTGGGCATGTCGCGATCGCCGGTAAACATGCCAATCAGCCAACCGGCATAATGCTGTTTTAACCAAGTGCCCAGTTGCGGGTACAGGGCCTGCAAAGCCTGCACTTCGGCCAAGCGCACGCCATAGGGCGGGTTGGAAATCATGATGCCGTTTGCGCCGTTGGGGCGTACGGCTTGGGCATCTTTGGTATCCCAGCGGATTAAATCGTCTACTTCTGCCGCTTGGGCATTCTGGATGGCGGCACGAATCATGTGGCGGTCGTTATCGCTACCGCCAATCTGCGCGGCGGTTTGAAATACAATTTTCTGCTCGGCTTCACGGCGGATTTTGTCCCACAGCGGCTTGTCGAAACCTTGCAGTTTTTCAAAGCCGAAGCGGCGCATCAGGCCGGGGGCACGACCGGTGGCAATCCACGCGGCTTCAATGGCAATGGTTCCGCTGCCGCAAAATGGGTCTTGAAACGGCTGGCTGCCGTCGTAACCGGCCAGCAGCAACAAACCGGCGGCAAGGTTTTCACGCAGCGGCGCTTCGCCGGTATCCTGACGGTAGCCTCGTTTGAACAGGGCTTCGCCGCTGGTGTCTATAAAAATTTGTACGGTTTTGTCGTTGATAAAAGCGTGCACGCGCACGTCGGGATGAAACTTGCCCACGCTCGGGCGTTCGCCGCAGGCATCGCGAAAGGCGTCACACAGGGCATCTTTGATTTTCAGGCCGATAAAATCGAGGCTTTTCACTTGCGCGCGCTTGCCCTCTACTTTTACTTTAAACGTTTGTGCTACCTGAAACCAGTTGCCCCATTGAATGTTACGGACGAGCTTGTAAATATCGTCTTCATTGCGGTAGCTGCCTTTAGTGAGCTGCAATAGTACGCGGCTGGCGGTGCGGGAATGCAGGTTAATGCGGTAAACCTGCTCCAGCGAACCTTTGCAGGCTGCGCCGCCGTCGGTGGCTTCGATTTGGGTGCAACCCTGTGCTGAGAGTTCGGCGCTCAAAGCGCTTTCCAGGCCGCGCGGGCAAGTGATAAAAAGGGAGTATGTGGTCATGATCGTTCTTTGTGCAGAGGCATTCAGGCCGTCTGAATGCAGATGATAAAAAGGTTTGCGCGAATTATAACGGATAGTATGGCTTAAAGGTTTGACAAGCTTAGAAATATTTTCTATTGTTTAAGCACCCGACAACAGCTTGGCACAAACACAAAGGCTACCTGAAAACTTTTCAGGTAGCCTTATTAACGTTTACGCTGGTTTATTCGTTTAACAATACCACTTTCATCGCGCCGTTTTCAGATGCGTGTTTAAACACATCGTAAGCCTGCTCCAGCTCGCTCAGCTTGAAATGGTGGGTGAGCATTTTGGTCAAATCGGCAGAGCTGGTAGAAATCGCCTTCAGCAGCATTTCGGTGGTATTGGCGTTTACCAAACCAGTGGTGATGGCAAGGTTTTTAATCCACAGTTTTTCCAGATGAAAATCAACCGGTTTGCCGTGCACACCCACTACGGCGATGTTGCCGCCGGGTTTGGCGATGTCTTGGCACATATCCCAAGTGGCGGGCAAACCAACGGCTTCGATAGCGCAATCCACGCCGTCTTCGCCCACAATAGCAAACACTTGCGCACTCACATCGCCGGAAGCAGGATTGATGGTGTGGGTAGCACCCAGCTCTTTCGCCAGCTTCAAACGGTTTTCATCCATGTCGCACACAATAATAACCGAAGGGCTATAAAACTGTGCCGTGAGCAAAACCGACATGCCCACAGGGCCGGCACCGGCGATAAATACGGTGTCGCCCGGCTTCACATCACCATATTGCACACCAATTTCATGGCCGGTGGGCAACACATCGCTCAACAGCAACGCGATTTCGTCGTTCACATTTTCAGGTAGCGGAATCAAGCTGTTATCGGCAAAAGGCGTGCGCACGTATTCGGCTTGCGTGCCATCAATCATGTAGCCCAAAATCCAACCTCCGTTACGGCAGTGTGAATAAAGCTGTTTTTTACAGTTGTCGCAAGTGCAGCATTTGCTTACGCAGGAAATGATCACTTTATCGCCAACCTTGATGTTTTTTACACCACTGCCCACTTCTTCAACAATGCCCACACCTTCATGGCCGAGAATGCGGCCATCGGCCACTTCGGGATTTTTACCCTTCCAAATGCCCAAATCGGTGCCGCAAATGGTGGTTTTAACAATTTTCACCACAGCATCGGTGCTGTCGATAATTTTCGGCTTCGGTTTCTCTTCCATACGAATGTCGTTGGCACCATGGTAAACCATTGCTTTCATAATTTTCTCCTTTGCAGAGTTGGCCTAATCGGGTGATATTTACAATTAAATAATCACCATTAAAATTCTCTGTTCTTAATATATAAGACAATTGTCATAAATTGTCAAATGGTAATACCCCCATTTTTAATTGAATTAATGGGTAGAAAATCTAAAGCCTTGTTATTGTTTAAAAATAGGTGGACAACCATTTACTGACATATGAGGTCGTTCATGATTATAAAAGTACTGCCAGTCAGTTGTAT
>RRZU010153444.1_pt1 | contig 29263 bp, 23 predicted proteins | sample 2165561 | NCBI WGS metagenome assembly RRZU01 (sample SAMN10456909, study PRJNA506462) | wastewater metagenome | isolation source: wastewater sludge | place: USA: Moscow, Idaho | reverse complement strand
TCATGAGCTTTCCTTTCAAAGTAGTTTAAGAATCAGTGAAACAATTAAAACGAGTTTATCTTGAATATGATTTTAATTTTATTACCCCTTATCAAAAGAATAAAACAAAAAAGATTGCGGCTGGCCGCAATCCTTTTGAGATGATGAGTCTAAATAATTTGGCAGGTGTCGGGAGTTACCATAACAATGGCATAAGAAAGAGGTTGAAGGACAATCGGCTGCAAAGCGATGGCTTCGCCGGAGATCAGATCTAAACCTTGACAGCCGGAAAAATCCGGGTGCTTAAACAAATGAACCGCTCGCGAATTGCGGTTAAACAGACAGAAACAGAGGGATTCTTCATTCCGCCGTTCAAAGACGAAAAGATCATCGCTGGCTTCATAGGGTTTCCAGGAGCCATTTTGAAAGACGGGATAATCGGCCCGGAGTTTTGTGATCAGCCGATACCAGGCAAGCAGATCCTGATCTTCATTGCCCCAGGGATAGGTACGCCGGTTGTAGGGATCTTCAAAACCCTGAACCCCAACCTCATCACCGTAGTATAGGCAAGGAACCCCGGGAAAGGTAAACTGGATCAGACTGAGCAACTTTAAGCGCTTTACGGCCAGGGCATATTGAGTGTCATCCAGCCGATAGGTTTTATGGCTGTGGTTTCCCAGATATTTATAAGCTTCGCCAAGAACGTTAAGGATGCGCCGGCGATCATGACTGCCAATCAGGTTCATATTGCCCATAAACTGGTCTTTGGGATAATGCTCGTAAAGCGACATCATAATCCGGGCGGCCAGCCCAGAGCTTTTATCACCAATAACAAAGTCGATAAAGGTTTCCCGGAAGGGATAGTTCATCACGGCATCCAGCTCATAACCGGAAAAATAGCTGCGTAGTTCGTCATAGGCAACTTTTCGCGAGGCATCCTCCCAGACTTCACCAATCAGAATACTGTCAGGATTTTCCTCAATCATCGCTTCTTTCAGGCCTTTGATAAAAGGATCCGGCAATTCATCAGCCACATCCAACCGCCAGCCGGAAGCACCGGCCTTCATCCAGTGACGGATCACACTGTCTTTGTTTTTATAGATAAAGGCCTGGAAGTTGGGATGCATCTCATTGGTATTGGGCATGGCGTCAACCCCCCACCAACAGGTGTAGCTTTTAGGATAGTCGGTGAAGGTATACCAGGGATAATAATCTGATTCTTTAGATTGATAAGCACCAAGACCCGGATAATGACCATAACGATTGAAATAGAGGCTGTCGTCACCAGTATGGCTGAAAACCCCGTCCAGGATAATTGAGATACCACGTTTACGACATTCTGAAGCCAGCTTTTCAAAGCTCTCCTGAGTGCCGAGGGCCGGGTCGATGCACATGTAATCGCCGGTATCGTAGCGGTGATTGCTCTGGGATTTAAAAATAGGATTCAGATAAAGAATGGTGATGTTTAAACTCTGCAAATAGTCCAGTTTCTCGGTGATACCGGTCAGGGTGCCGCCAAAAAAATCCCAGTATTTGATACCACCGTCCTTTTCCCGGAAATAGTGGGGGGTATCATTCCAGTTAGGATGAAGGATGGCATCTTTATGAAAATTAGCCAGATCAAAGTCGGCACCGCGATTAAAGCGGTCCGGGAAGATCTGGTACATAATGCCCTGGGAATACCAGGCCGGTGACTGCCGCTGGGGATCATAAACGGTAATTTGATAAGATGGGGGCTTAGATTCATAAATTCGCCCTTCCCCTCCCAAATGGTCGTTCATGGTGCCATAGGCATAGGCTCTGCCGCGGGAGGAAAAACTGAAGTCATACCAGAGGATCCCGGGAATTTGGGGCAGATCCAGGGTGACTTCCCAATAATTGGCTTCCCGGGATTTGACCATTGGATGGATAACTTCCTGATTATTAAAATAAGTGTGCAGGACTAATTTTTCAATTTCAGTGGCATCGGCCCGCAGGGTAACGGCACTGCCAATTGGCTGTGCGCCAAAGGGGTTACGATATTCCGGCTCCCATGAATGATGACGAAATTCCATAATCTTATCACTCCATCAATTTATTATAATATGAAAGATAAATCTCGGCGGATTGTTTCCAGTCAAAATGCGTGTTATAGGCATTTTTCACCAGTTTTTTAAAGGCAGCCGGAGCATCGCGATATAAGGCCAGGGCATGCTGGATGGTGAAAAGCATGTCGTGGGCATTATAAGTGGCAAAGCTGAAGCCATTACCCTGTTTTGTCTTGGCATTAAAATAGCTGACGGTGTCTTTGAGGCCGCCAGTTTCGCGAACAATCGGGACGGCACCATAACGCATCGCAATCATCTGGGAGAGACCGCAGGGTTCGAATTTGGACGGCATCAGGAAAAAATCACTGGCAGCATAGATTTTTCGGGACAGCGCTTCATCAAAATCGATGATGGTCACCATTTTATCGGGATAATTATAGGCGATACTGCGGAACAGATGTTCATAAACTGAATCGCCGGTGCCCAGAATCACCAACTGGAGATCCTGCTGCAAAATTTCATGAATAACGTTGGCTACCAGATCCAATCCCTTTTGTTCCACCAGTCGGGTGATCATCGATAGCATCGGAACGTCCGCCCGGACGGGCAGACCGAAAAACTCCTGCAGCGCTTTTTTGTTATCGGCTTTCTTTTTTTCCGGGTTATCATAGGGAACAAACAAGGCCGGATCAGTTTTGGGGTTATAGATTGACTCGTCGATGCCATTGAGAATTCCCACCACCTGATGCTTGAGATGACGGATCACCCCATCCAGTCCTTCCCCGTAATAGGGATCAGTCAGTTCTTCAGCATAAGTAGGGCTGACGGTGGTAATTAAATCGGCAGCATAAAGAGCACCCTTCATCAGATTGATTTTTCCGTAATACTCCAGGTCGGAGGGTAAGAAGCCGAGGTGTAGATAAGGGCTGACATCATGAAAACCATACACCCCCTGATAGCGGATATTGTGGATCGTAAAAACCACCTTGGTATCCGGAAAAGCGCGGCGATACTGATGTTTAAGCAGATAGGAAACGGCGGCCGTTTGCCAGTCATTGCAGTGAATGATATCCGGGGTGAAATCCAGCAGGGGTAAGGAGTCCATAACTGCCCGACAGAAAAAGCAGAATCGTTCACCGTCATCATAATAACCATAAAGTGATGGGCGCTTGAAAAAAGCCTCATTGTCAATAAAATAAAAGGTGACGCCCTCGTATTGACAGGTCAACAGGCCGCAATAATGCAGGGTGTCAGACATCCACATCTGAAAATGCTTGAGTGGTTTTATTTTACGACGCAGTTCTTCGGGAATGGTGCTGTAATAGGGAAGTATAACCCGGGCATCCACATCTTCGGGAAATGCTTTTGGCAGCGCGCCAAGCACATCCCCCAATCCACCACTTTTTGAAAAAGGGTAAGCTTCCGAAGCGACAAATAGGACCTTCAACATTTAAATTACCGTGCCTTTCTTTAAAACAATGGGCGCATGGGGTTTACCAACCAAGGTGGTGTGGTCGCTGATTTTGGTATCCTTGTCCATGACCACATAGTTCAGATTAACATTTCTGCCGATTTCACAGCGTTGCATGATAATGCTGTTTTGGATATGGGAACCAACATTCATCTTGGTATCGCGAAAAATAATGCTGTGATTAATGGTGCCATCGATGATACAGCCGCTGCCGACAATCGAGTTGGAGACCTGGGCCGGGTCATCATAGAGGGTGGGGTGGTTATCTTTTATTTTGGTATGAATGGAATTTTTACCCAGAAAAAGCTCCTGCATAATTTCGTATTCCAGCAGATCCATACTGGTTTTCATATAATTTTCGAGGCAGTTCACCCGTTTGATATAACCGGTATGCTGGGCCCCGAAAACCCGGAGGGTGTCAATGTTATATTTAATCATATCCATTAAATCCCAGTCGCCGGTGCGTTCACTGAGATCCAGCAATTCCTCCAGAATCGATTTCTTGACAAAAAACATTTCCGTGAAAAAATGTCCGGTAGTGTGTTCCCGTTTATAGTGGAGACCGCTGACCCGATTTTTAGTAAATTCCAGGTAGAGGTCATTATCCCTGAGTTGATACAGGGGATCATCTTTTTTGAAAATCAGAGTAATGTCACTGTCATTTTTTAAATGGATATCATAGGCATTTTTAAAATCAAAGGTGGTGACCAGGTTGGGGGTGGCAATCAGCACATGATCAGCTCCGGTGGCATCCAAGAAACCCCGGTTATTCTGGAGATTACGGAGATTAACCTTGATCAGCCGGCCGATATGGTAGTTATTTGATCCCGAGAGGATCGAAAGATCCTGGGTTTTTCGACTCAGGGACCACTCCTTGCCAGTGCCCAGATGATCGACCAGGGAACTGTATTTATGGGAGCCGATGACACCAATATGGGATAAACCGGAATTGACCATATTGGAAAGGGTAAAATCGATTAGTCGATAGCGCCCGCCGAAAGGCAGGGTGCTCAAGCTGCGATGTTGCAGAAAGTCTTTTAAGGAATCATCCTCTCCATCGACATTTAAGATAAGTCCAACAGCATTTTTCATTATTTTTTACTCCTATCAGTTATTAATGACATGTATTTCAGGAGTTGTATCGTCGGGATCGGTAATATAGCGGGCATCACCTTTGATTCGGGCCCGGGCTCCGACGATACAATTTTCTAAAATAGCCCCATCTTCGATGATGGCTCCGGTATGAACAATCACATTTTTCAAGCTGGTTTTCTTGTGAATGACCACATCATGAGACAGAATCGAATTTTCAACCTTGCCAAAAATAATACAACCATCACAGATCAGACTGTTGCTGATCTTGGCCTGGGGGCCGATGAATTGGGGGTGACGGCTGGTATTATTGGAAAAGACCCGAAAGTTACGGTCGCTGAGATCAAAGTCACAATCGCAGTCGAGAAGATCCATATTGGCATCATAATAGCTCTGAACCGTGCCAACATCGCGCCAGTAGCCGGAGTAGGGGTAGGCGTAAATCCGCTTGCCGCTTTCATGGAGCATCGGTATCACATTGTGGCCAAAATCGTGTTCAGATTCGCGATTTCCGGCATCTTCCAACAGTGCTCTTTTCAATTCTCTCCAGGTGAAAATATAAATACCCATCGACGCTTTATTGCTTTTGGGGTGTTCGGGTTTTTCCTGGAATTCCTTGATGCAATGGTCCTCATCGGTATTGACGATACCAAAGCGATGGGCATCTTCCCAGGGGACGTCCATCACCGCAATGGACAAATCGGCCTCCTTCTCTTTGTGAAAGGCCAGCATTTTAGAATAATCCATCTTATAGATGTGATCGCCGGAAAGGATCAGGACGTATTCGGGATCAAAGCGGTCAATAAAATCGAGATTCTGATAAATGGCATCGGCGGTGCCGGAGTACCAGCGGCCACCTTTCTGGCCCATATAGGGCGGTAAAATATGAACCCCGCCCTGGATTTGGTCGAGGGCCCAGGCCGACCCATCACCAATATAATTGTTCAGGATATAGGGGCGGTACTGGATCAGGACCCCGACCACATCAATATCCGAATTCATGCAGTTGCTGAGCGGAAAATCAATGATGCGATATTTTCCGCCAAATAAAACGGCCGGTTTGGCGTTATTAAAGGTCAGCGAGCCTAACCGGCTGCCTTGACCTCCGGCCAGGAGCATTGCGACACATTCAGTATTCAAAGTGATACCTCCTTAAATGATTTTCCAGATTTCCCGTTGGTAGTCGCCAATTGAACGATCGCTTGAGAAAATTCCGGAATTTGCGACGTTGCTGATGGACATTTTGGTCCAAATGGTCGGATTGCGGAAGAGATGATCGACCTGATTCTGAGCATCAGCATAGGCATTAAAATCTTTCAGAACAAAGTAGCCATCGTTATACAAAAGCAGCGAATCATAGATAGCCTGGAAGCTGAGTCCATGTCCCAGGGTGCCATCAATCAGTTGGTGCAGGACCTGCTGAATCCGGGGATCCTGTTCAAAAATATCGATGGAGCGATAACCGCCGTATTTCTGATAATGATGAACCTCATCGGCAGATAGACCAAAGGTGACAATATTGCTGGCGCCAACGGCGTCGAGAATTTCGATATTAGCGCCATCCATCGTACCCAGGGTAACCGCACCATTCATCATAAATTTCATATTTCCAGTTCCCGAAGCTTCTTTTCCCGCTGTTGAAATCTGTTCGGAAATATTGGCAGCCGGATAGATGATCTCTGCCAGCGAAACATTGAAGTTGGCCAGGAAAACCACCTTCAGCTTGTCGCGCAGGGTTCGATCGTTGTTGACCAGTTCGGCAATGGCGGTGATCAGTTTGATCACTTCTTTGGCATAATAATAGCCAGGTGCTGCTTTACCGGAAAAAATAAAGGTGCGCGGGGCCATTTCCAGGTTGGGGTTCTCTTTCAGCCGATTATACAGATACAGGACATGGAGAGCGTTCAGTAGTTGGCGTTTATACTCATGGATTCGCTTGACCTGGATATCAAAAATCGAGTTGGGATCGACGATCACATCGTTGTGGCTGGCTATGTAATTGGCGAGTCGAACCTTATTGGATAATTTGACGGCGTCGAATTGTTGATAAAAAACCGGATCATTGATAAAGTTTAGCAGTTTTTTTAGATGAAACAGGTTACGATCCCAATCGGTACCAATCGATTCATTAATCAGTGTTTTCAGCTCAGGATTGCTGTTCATCAGAAAACGTCGTGGCGAAACCCCATTGGTTACCGAAAAGAAACGTTTGGGGAGGACCTGATAATAGCCGTTAAAGGTTTCTTCCCGGAGGATTTTACTGTGCAGGGCCGCTACGCCATTGACAGAGTGACTGGAGACTATCGCCAGGCTGGCCATATGGACATAGTTATCCCGGATAATCGAAAGGCTGTGGTTCCGGTCCAGATCATGGGGGAATTGGCAATCCAGTTCCAGCAGGAAACGGCGGTTGATTTCTTCGATGATCATGTAAATACGGGGCAATAAATCTTTCATCATTTCCACCGGCCATTTTTCCAGCGCTTCCGGCAGGACGGTATGGTTGGTGAAACTCATCGCGGCTACGGTAATCTTCCAGGATTCCTCCCAACCCAGGCCTTCTTCATCCATCAATACCCGCATCAGTTCGGGGCCGCATAAAGCCGGGTGGGTATCGTTGATGTGGATGCAAATCTTATCGCTGAAACCGTCCATGGAATTATTGTTGGAGCGTTTAAAATCAACGATGATCCGCTTGATTCCGGCGCAGACAAAAAAGTACTCTTGTTTGAGGCGCAACAGTTTACCATCGAAACCATTGTCATTAGGATATAAAATCTGGCTGATCGCTTCAGCTTCGGATTTATGACGGACGGCGTTTAAAAAATGGCCTTGATTAAAAGTGGGAAGATCAAAGGCTTCCAGCGGTTCGGCACTCCAAAGCCGCAAGGAATTGACGGTTTCGTTGCGATAACCCTTAATCGGAACATCATAAGGAACGGCCATAATCGTTTCATAGTTTTCATGGACGAAGGTCAGGTTACCATTAATATTTTCGGAATGAATCTGGCCATAGTATTTGACAATCACCGATTTATCGGGATTACGGATCTCGAAAGGGTAGCCGTTCTTAAGCCAGTTATCGGCCACTTCAATCTGTTCGCCATTGATAATGCGCTGCTCAAACAGGCCATATTTATAGCGGATACCATTGCCATGGGCCGGCATCCCCATGGCTGAAGAGGAATCCAGATAACAAGCCATTAACCGGCCCAGACCGCCATTGCCCAAACCGGGATCGGACTCCTGCGCCAGGACCGCTTCATAGTCCAGACCCATTTCCTCAGCACACTCCTCAACCAGATCACCAACGCCTAAATTATTAAGATAAGATTTCAAGAGTCTTCCAATCAAAAACTCAATCGAAAAAAAGTATACCTGTTTAGATTCGTTTTTGTTATAAAGGGTATTGGTTTTAGCCCATTGGGAGGTGATGCTTTCCATTACCATTTCAGCTAAAGCCTGGTATTGGTTAAAAACTGAGGAATCAGCCAGACAATTGCCGGAAACCTCTTCGATTTTTTTGCTAAAGGTAGCCTTATAGTTTGCTTTTTTCTTTTCTCTTTCTGAAGAATTCATGGTAGTTCCTTTCAACAAAGCTAGTTTTATTAAGAGTGGTTATTTTTTTGCTTTCGTTTTTTTAGCTGGTTCCGGTTTCGCTTTAGTGCTTGCCCGGGGGATAACGCCTTTTAAAACAATCATTGATGAGGGTGGAATATTGAGCGAAACCGAATAATCCTGTCCATGGAGGGGCAGAGCTTGAGCCTTCATTGTTTTTTTCATGCTAAAACCGCTGCCACCATAGCTGTTGTCATCGGAATTAAAGGCCAGACGATAATTGCCCCCAGCCGGAACACCGATTTGGTAATCGGTATAACTAAGCGGACAGAAATTGATAATCGTGATCAGGGTATCTTTGGCCTCTGAACCAAGCCGTTTAAAAATGAGAATACTCTGCTCACTGTTGTTTGGTTCCAGCCATTCAAAACCGCCCCAGCTATGATCATCGCTCCAGAGCGCCTTTTCTTTGTGATAAAATTTATTCAGATCTTTAATATAGCTGTGAATTTCCCGATGTTTCTGATAGTCCAGCAAAAACCACTCCAGTGATTCGTCGACCCGCCATTCCAGGAAGGGGGCAAATTCATTGCCCATAAACGACAGCTTTTTACCGGGATGGGTCATCAGATACCCGAAGAGGATCCGGAACTGGTCGAATTTCATCTCATAATCGCCAAACATTTTATCAAGAATGGTTCGTTTGCTGTGAACCACTTCGTCATGAGACAGCGGCAGGATGAAATTTTCGTTGAAGGCATAGGCCATCGAAAAGGTCAACAGATGGTGGAAGCGGTTTCTGAACATCGGATCGGTTTTCATATAATCCAGGGTATCGTGCATCCAGCCCATGTCCCATTTTAGATTGAAGCCAAGACCGCCCTTATCGACTGGCCAGGTGACCATCGGATAGGCGGTAGAATCTTCAGCGGACATAATCGCAAAGGGAAAATCCCGGAAAATAATGGTATTCAATTCCCGGAGAAAGGCCAGCGCTTCCAGGCGGTCGGTACCACCCTGGTGGTTGCGGAAAGGTTCGCCGTCAAGACCGTGGTTCAGCTCAATCATGCTGGCCACGCCATCGATACGCAGGCCATCGATATGGTAGCAGTCAAACCAGAAGTGGGCATTGGAGATCAGAAAGTCCAGGACTTCCGGTTTGCCGTAATCAAAGACCATCGTGCCCCATTGCTGGTGCTCAGAAAACTCATATTGGCAGGTACCGTCAAAATGCCGCAGCCCCTGATCGTCTTTACAAAAATGACCAGGCACCCAATCCAGAATCACTCCAATACCGGCCTGGTGGCAGCAATCGATGAAATGCATCAAGCCCTGGGGATCGCCGTAACGGCTGGTAGCGGCATAATAGCCGGTCAGCTGATAACCCCAGGAACCATCAAAGGGATGTTCCATGATCGGCATCAGTTCAATGTGGGTATAATGCATTTCGACCAGATAGGGTACCAGCTGCTCGGCCAGTTCATGGTAGCTCAGGTAATCCCCTTGGTCATTACGTTTCCAGCTGCCCAGATGGGCTTCATAAATATTTATCGGCATTTTCAGCCAATCGGTTTCGCTTCTTTTTATGCACCAGCGGTCGTCCTGCCAGTCATAGCCATCAAGTTCCCAGATAATCGAAGCAGTTTTAGGCTTAACCTCACTGTAAAAACCATAGGGATCAGCTTTATAGGCGAGCTCGCCATCGTGTTGGCGAACCGCATATTTATAAAGTTGACCTTGGGTCAGTTCCGGGATAAAAAGCTCCCAGACACCATGGCTGCCGGAAACTGGTTTCATCGGATGATCATTGATGTTCCAACCATTGAAATCACCGACTACGGAAACACCCTGGGCGTTGGGAGCCCAAATCCGAAAAGTGACCCCTTTTTCATTAAGATGGGCGCCAAAATATTGATAACTGAGAAAACGCCTGTTATTAGCTGGCGCAGCAGGATCATTGATTTTATTCATCTGTATGTGTCCTTTCAATTTGGTTGCAATCCAGTGCTGATGCACCTTATATTTTATCACATTACCTTAAGATTGATAGTGCATTTTTTTAAACAAAGTAAATCTTTTTAACAATTTGCGCAAGGGTTAACTTCTACAGTTTTAATGAGAATTCCGGATCCTGATATAAAGACCAATACAGATTGATCTTTCCGCCCAGATTGAGAATCACACAAATAAAGTATATTGCTACCATCAGGGCAAAAAGTCCTCCCAGGCTGCCATAGAGAGTACTGTATTTAGTGGAATGATTGATAAATAAGGTAAAAATGCGAAAGGCAATATTAAGTCCCAGGGTTGCAAATAGGGCACCGGGAAGCCCGCTTTTAAATTTTAACGGCTGTGCCGGAGTCAGCACATAGATCATATTAAAAATAAAGGTTGAAACGATCCACGAAAAAACCACCGCAAAAAAACTCAAAGCTGGATAATAATATGTATATAGCCCGATTTTCTGAAAAATAACAGCACCCACATCAGCACTGAAAAGATACGCCACCGCAATTAATAAAATAGCCAGCGTAAACAAAAATGTAAATAAGAATGAATAGAGCCAGATTTCTCTCAGGGTCCGGGTTTCATCCCGGCCATAGGTTTGGTTGATACCAATCATAATGGCTCTGGTGGCCAGGGATGAGAAGAAAAAGGCAACCACAATCAGACTGTAATGGGAACCAGCGGATTGGCTGATGATGCTGTCTAATAAGCCAGTCACATAGTCATAAGAAAGATTCGGTAAAAAAATTTTTAAAATATCGTAGAGATAGCTCTCAAAGGGTTTGATAAAATTTCCGATAAATGAAATCAAAAAGAGCAACAACGGGAAAAAAGCCAGCAGCAGGTAAAATGACATCTGGGTGCAGATTCCCGAAAAATCAGTTTCTTCAAAGTCTTCCATCAAAAAGAAGAGCAGTTTGACCATTTTTAAATTCATGATTCGTTCAATCATTTTCAGCCTCCCGGTTTGCTTTTTTCGCTAATGACTGCTCAGCCCCGTAGAGATTGACGACACCACCCAGGGTGAGGGTAAAACAGATCAGATAGACCACGAAAAACAGCGAGAAGGGGCCCTGTAGATTAACAAAAAAGGTCTTGAAATCCAGGGCGGTGTTGGCAAACAGAGTATATAGAGTGAGAATTACAAACCAGCTGATGCTGACAAAAGCGCCACCGGGCAGGGCTTCAAAAAAACCAAGATGATTTTTGGGGGCGTACATGTAGATCAGGGTAAAAATAAGAGTAGGCACAATAATGATGTAAAGCAGGGTGAAGAGAATAATGAACGCAGCAAAAAACTCGGATATATTTAAGGCATTAAAAATAAAGGCGAGCAGCTTCTCTCCGAACAGATAGAAAAAGAATGTAAAAAAGATAATCAGCAAAAACAAGATCAGGTAAAGTATTGATTGAATCCATAGCGCGATGACTCCGCGGGTTTCATCCTGCCCGAAGATGCGGTTTAATGAGGTGATCAGTGAATGCATAGCAGAAACCGAAACATACAAAATAAAAAAACCAAGAATCAGATTGGTTCCCCATGAGAAAGAAATGGTATTGGCATTTTCCATGGCCAGATTAACGTAAGCCATGATCGACTGGGGCAGTATTTTTGAAAGCACAAAAACCAGGGTTTCATTCACCCCGGCAGAAAACCAGTTGATGAAATTATAAAGCAACATCAAAAAGGGAATAAAGGCCGAAAGGGTCCGATAGGACATCTGCGCCGAAAGATTAATGATGTTATTTTTTCTTCCCTGGACATATAAAAAGCGGCTGAAGCATTTAAGTAAAGTCATGATCTCCTCCACATCCACTTGCAACAATTGCCTTGGTTGAGCCTCAGTATAACATAGTTTCGATTTAAATTGAAGCGGCAGCGCTAAAGTAAAAAAATGGAAAGTTGCGAAAAAAGATGGTATAATAATACAATCATGATTTATAAGTATAATCAAATCACACCGAGAAAATCAGGAAAATAGCAGTTTGGAAAGGAAATAGTAAATTAAATGGGAAAAACATTAACAGAGAAGATTATTGCAGCACACCTTGTTGTAGGAGAAATGGTCAAAGGCCAGGAAATCGGAATTCGCATCGATCAGACCCTGACCCAGGACTCCACCGGAACGATGGCCTATTTACAATTTGAAGCAATGGAGGTACCGCGGGTCAAAACCAAGAAATCCCTGGCCTATATTGACCATAATATGCTTCAAGAAGGTCCGGAAAATATGGACGATCATCGTTATATTCAAAGTGTCGCCAAAAAGCACGGCGTCTTTTATTCCAAACCGGGCAATGGCATTTGCCACCAGGTTCAGATTGAACGCTTTGGTGTGCCGGGCGATACCCTGCTGGGATCAGACAGCCACACTCCCACTGGCGGCGGCATCGGCATGCTGGCCATTGGTGCCGGCGGTCTGGACGTGGCGGTGGCCATGGCCGGTGACCCTTACTATATCACCATGCCCAAAGTGGTTCAGGTGGAATTAACTGGTAAACTGCGTACCGGTGTCTCCTCCAAGGATGTCATTCTGGAAGTGTTACGTCAATGTACCGTTAAAGGCGGCGTCAACAAGGTTTTTGAATACACCGGCGCAGGGGTTAAAACTCTGACCGTGCCCGAACGGGCGACGATTACCAATATGGGTGCCGAGTTGGGGGCAACGACCTCGGTTTTCCCATCCGACGAAATGACTAAGTTATTTTTGGAAGCTCAGGGCCGTGGTGCGGATTATATTGAACTGTCCGCCGATGCAGACGCCGTCTATGACGAAGTGGTCAGGGTTGATATGGATAGTTTGGAACCATTAACCGCCTGTCCCCATAGCCCTGACAAGGTCGTCAAAATTTCTGAAATTGAAGGTCTGAAGGTTGATCAGGTGGCGATTGGCAGCTGTACCAATTCATCATGGCTGGATCTGATGAAGGTGGCCGCCATTGTCAAAGGTAAAACCGTGGCTGAAAATGTTTCCCTGGTGATTGCCCCGGGATCCAAACAGGTGTTAACGATGCTGGCTGAAAACGGCGCTTTGGCTGATCTGCTCAATGCTGGCGCCCGGGTGCTGGAATGCGGCTGTGGTCCCTGTATCGGCATGGGTCAGGCACCTTCCACCGATGCCGTATCACTGCGAACCTTCAACCGGAACTTTTTTGGTCGTTCGGGAACACCATCAGCCGATGTCTATCTGTTAAGCCCCGAAGCAGCGGCCATTTCGGCCCTGGAAGGGGTACTGACCAATCCGTTAGGTAAAATTGATCTGCCGGAAATTGCGATGCCAGAAAACTTTTTACTCAATGATACGATGGTGATGGCTCCAGCGCCAGAAGGCACTGCAGTGGAAGTCATCAAAGGACCAAATATTAAACCTTTCCCGGCCACCCAGCCACTTAAAAATACTGTCGCCGGTAAAGCCCTGATTGTCGTGGAAGATAATATCACTACCGATCACATCATGCCTTCCAATGCCAAATTACTACCCTATCGTTCCAATATTCCTTACCTGTCAAACTATTGCCTGGCTCCTTGTGATGCGCAGTTCCCGCAGCGGGCTCTGGATAATGGCGGCGGCTTTATTGTCGGCGGATCCAACTACGGTCAGGGTTCCAGCCGCGAGCATGCAGCTTTGGCTCCGGTTTACCTGGGTATCAAAGGGGTGGCGGTTAAATCCTTTGCCCGGATTCACAAAAATAACCTGATCAATAATGGGATTTTGCCGCTGGTATTCGCAAACGAAGCCGATTATGACGCCATCGAACTCAATGATGAACTGATCATTGAAAATGCGCTCGATGCCGTTAAATCAGGCCAGGCCAAGCTAATCAATAAAACCAAAGGCTTGACCTATGTGATGCTGCTGGAAGTATCCGAACGGCAAAAAGAAATGCTGCTGGCCGGTGGACTGATCAACCTGATCAAATTAAAAAAATAATCTAAAAATAATCTGACAAATTAAAATAAATCGCCAATTTCCGGGTAAATATCCATTAATTGGCGATTTTTGTATATTAACACAAAACGAGGAGGAAAAAATGAATTTTGAAATTAAGGGAGGCAATCTCCCGGTGGTAACAGTAACGTTAAACAGTGGTGAATCAATGTTTACCGAGTCCGGGGGGATGTCCTGGATGTCCGAAAACATCCGCATGGAAACCAATACCAAAGGCGGTCTGATGAAGGGGTTGCGACGGACCCTGGCTGGGGATTCACTGTTTATGACCACCTATACCGCCGAACAGAACAACAGCCAGATTTCTTTCTGTTCCAGTTATCCGGGCGAAATCAAAGCCCTGACCCTGCAGCAGGGACAGTCGATTATTTGTCAGAAAAGCAGTTTTCTGGCGGGCGAATCCAGTCTGGATGTGGACATGTACTTTAAAAAGAATATCGGGGTCGGCTTTTTTGGTGGGGAAGGCTTTATTCTGCAAAAAATTTCCGGACCGGGAACGGCCTTTATCGAAATGGATGGTGCCATGGTTGAATATGATCTGGCCCCAGGCCAAGTGATCAAAATTGATCAGGGTCATATTGGGATGTTTGAAGAATCAGTGAGCTTTGATATTCAGGCCGTTAAAGGGATGAAGAATATCTTTTTAAGTGGTGAAGGCTTATTTCTGGCGACCTTAAAAGGGCCGGGGAAGGTCTGGCTGCAAACCATGCCGATGAGCCGACTGGTACAGCTGGTGGCCGCAAGCCTGCCGCCACGAGGGTAGAAGGGATATAAAATACAATTGATATAACAAAGCGTTTGGCCGGTTCATCGGCCAGACGCTTTATTTTATGACAGCTTAAATAATCGAATTTTATGGGGTCACATTGACATAATTATCCGGTAGTTCATCAAAAAACATGATCCCCAGACAATTGGTGCCAATGTGAACGGTCAGGGTGGAGCCGGCTTTTTCAGGCAGCAGGAAGTTTTTAATTCCCAATTCTTTTTCAAAATATTTCCGGGCCTTATCCTGGAGATCGGTCGCGGTACTTTGGATCATTCCGAGAACCTGATCCTTATTCGTCATTTTTTCTTCAACAATGGCGAATAGGGTTTTTAAGGCTTTTTTCTGACCGCGGATTTTTTCATAGACCAGGATCTCGCCGTCTTTAAAGTATAGGATCGGCACGATTTTGAGCATATCGCCAAGCATCGCGGCATTTCGGCTGATCCGACCGCCCTGGGCCAGCCATTTGATATCACCAACCAGAAAAAAGATCTGGGCATGCTGGGCCAGAAAGGTCATCGTTTCAACAATTTCTTCATAAGGACGATTAAGCTTGTTGAGTTTCAAACCCTGATAAAGGATCAGGGCCGAACCCGTGGTGGCCGAAAGGGAATCGACAATCGCGACTTTCCGTTCCGGATATTTTTCCAACAAATCCCGGGCCAGCAGCCGGGCGGTCTGGTAGGTGCCGGAAAGTTTTGAGGAAAGCACCAGATAAATAACATCGTCACCATTCTTAAGGTGTTTTTCAATCGTGTTGGTAATATCCAGGGGCTGGATCTGAGCCGTTTTGGGGAAGAGTTTGCTGTTATGATTGACAAAATCCACGACCATTTCGGGGGTGATGTTAATGCCATCGAAGTAGGTTTTATTATCGAGAGTTACGGGAAAGGGTAATATATCAAAATCATAGCGATTGAGAATGTCACTGTTGGTATCACACATGGAATCCACAATAAATTTTATAGCCATTAAGGTACATCTCCTTTTGTTTAGTGCCTTTTCGTTTAGTACAGAATATTTTATCATGAACCGATTTTTTATACAATCAGACGGCTGCTGCTTTTATATTACTGATTTGATTTTCAGGCATGGTTTGTGATTATATCAAAAAAATGTTAAACTAATCTTTGGAAATTAAAATCCCAGCGTTTTATTTATTAAAGTAAGAAATGGAGAATTTTGTGGAACAGATAATCAATCAACTCGCTAAAGAATTTTCAATACGCCCCCAGCAGGTCGAAGATACTATCAATTTAATCGATGGCGGAAATACCATCCCCTTTATCGCCCGTTACCGAAAAGAGGTCACCGGGAATTTAAGTGATGCCCTGTTACGGGATCTGGATGTGCGTTTAACATATTTAAGAAAACTGGAAAAACGAATCGAAGAGGTCACCAGTAGCATTGAGGAACAGGGCAAGCTGACCCCGGAACTAAAAAGCGCCATTTTAAAAAGCCAAACCCTGCAGGAAGTGGAAGACCTCTACCTGCCTTATAAACAGAAAAAGAAAACCCGGGCATCGGTGGCCCGGGAAAAAGGACTGGAGCCATTGGCGCTGCAAATTCTGGAGCAAAACCTGACCGAAGCCGCACTGGAGGAAGCAGCACTTGATTATATCGACGCCGAAAAAGAAGTCGACAGTGCCGCCGCAGCCCTGCAACTGGCGATGGATATTATTGCTGAGATCGTGTCGGACAACGGTAGCTACCGGGGCGTGATCCGAAAGTGTACCTACGATAAGGGGCAGATCAAGTCCACCGTGGTTAAGGGCAAAGAAGCGGAAAACCCGGAACTGGAAATGTACTTCGATCATACCGAAGCGATTAAAACCATTAAGGATCACCGGATTTTAGCGCTGAACCGGGGTGAAAAGAAAAAAGCCCTGTCGGTTAAGCTAGTGGCCCCCAGTGAAGAAATTGAAACCTATTTAAAAAAAGAATTGGTCAAAGCCCAGCCCTCAAGCTATTTATTAAAAGCGATAGCCGATAGCTATACCCGCTTGATCGCACCAGCCATCGAGCGGGAAATCCGAACCGCCTTAAAAGAACGGGCGGAAGAAGGGGCCATCAAGATGTTTGCCCTCAACCTGAAAAAACTGCTGCTCCAGCCACCTTTTAAAGAAAAGGTCACGATGGGCTTTGACCCAGCCTTTCGAACCGGCTGCAAGATTGCCATTCTCGATAAGGTCGGCAAGGTGTTGGATTATACCACTATCTACCCCACCTTTGGCAAAGGTCAGGTTGAAAAAGCAGAAAAAGAGCTGATCGAACTGATTGAACGCCATCAGGTCGATATTATTGCCATTGGTAACGGTACTGCTTCCCGGGAATCGGAACAGTTTGTGGCCGAAACGATCAAAAAAACCAAGGTGCCGGTCCAGTATATCGTCGTCAATGAAGCCGGAGCATCGGTTTATTCGGCCTCGGAACTGGGAACCGAAGAATACCCGGACATCAATGTGTCGATCCGGGGGGCCATTTCCATTGGCGGCCGGCTTCAGGATCCCTTGTCGGAATTGGTCAAAATCGATCCCAAACATATCGGCGTTGGTCAGTATCAGCATGATGTCAATCAGAAAGAATTGGAACGGGTTCTGGAAGCAACCGTTGAAGATGCGGTTAATAACGTCGGGGTTAACGTCAACCGGGCTTCGGTAGCGCTGCTCAAATACGTAGCCGGGGTTAACAAAACCATTGCCAACAATATTATCGATTACCGTAACAGTATCGGCCCGATCAAAAGCCGAAAAGAACTGATGAAGGTTAAAGGTCTGGGCGCCAAAGCCTATGAGCAATGCGCCGGATTTTTGCGGATTGATGATGGCGATAACATTCTTGATAATACCGGGGTTCACCCGGAGGCCTATAAAAGTGTCGAAAAACTGCTCAAACTCAAAGGGATCAAGAAAGAAAAACTGGGCACCCGCGACCAGCAGGACTTGTTTAATGATCTGAACTATTCCGAAATGGCCGCCCAGCTGGAAATCGGAATCCCGACCCTTTATGATATTGTTAAGGAACTTAAAAAACCGGGCCGGGATCCCCGGGAGAATGCTCCTAAACCTCATTTGCGGTCTGATGTTTTATCAATGAGTGATCTGGCAGAGGGAATGGAGTTGACCGGCACAGTCCGTAACGTTATCGATTTTGGCGCCTTTGTGGATATCGGTGTCCATCAGGATGGATTGGTCCATATTTCGCAAATCACTGATCGTTATATTAAGCATCCGTCGGAGGCGGTATCGCTGGGCGATGTGGTAACCGTTAAGGTGCTGGCGGTCGACCTGAAACGAAAACGGATCAGTTTAACTATGATTATATAAGGATGAATAATTAAATAAATATTGACACAGGGATAAGTTTTTTATAAAATAAAAGGCTTATTCCTTTTTTATATGTTATAATAGAAATAGAATCGATGATAGGAGTGGTTGAAATGTATAAAATTGGGGATAAAATTGTTTATCCGATGCACGGAGCGGGTATCATTGAAGCAATCGAAGAACGAGAAATATTTGAAGAAATAAAACCTTACTACATCATGCAGATCGTATCCGAAGGTTTGCAAATTTTAATTCCCGTTGATAAAGTTGATGATATTGGGGTAAGAACCATTGTGACCCAGCCAGTAATTGATGAGATGATCGAAACCCTGAAATTGCCGATGGATGTGATGGAAAAGAACTGGAACCGACGGTACCGGGAACACCTGGAACGTTTAAAAACTGGCGATATCTTTGAAGTCGCCAAGGTTGTCAAAAATCTAATCCTCCTGGATCGCTTAAAAGGCCTTTCAACCGGAGAAAAGAAAATGTTGAATAATGCCCGAAATTTCATCGTCAGTGAAATGGTCTTGATTCAAGACAAAGATAAAGAAGAAATCCTGGATTTGATCAATAGTTCGGTACACAGTGAGGCGTGAATTTCACGCCTTTTGTTGTATTTAATAGTGTAATCTTAAGAATCGAGTGCTATAATTTAAAGATAATATTTGAAAGGAGGTGAAGATGGTGATACAAAAGATACTTCGCGTGTCATTTGGAATCGTTGGAATTCTGGTCGGGATGGCCCTGGCCAACCTATTGGTGACCAATACATGGATTTTGAGAAGCCTGGAGATAAACCTGACTCCAGAATTGGAAGTTATTCTTTATGCGGCTCTGATTGTTCTATTTGGACTTATTTTTTTCATTCTATTTCCCCTGATGCTCAAAGGCGTTAAAAAGTTGTCTAAAGTTGTCGAGACCAGTATGGAAAATGTCCGACTCATCGACATTGGCCTGGGTATCGGTGGTTTGGTGATTGGTCTGGTGATTGCCATGCTGATCAGTTTTGCCTTTTCGCAGATTCCCATTCCCTGGATCGGGGGACTGTTAACCATCAGCATTTACATTGTGCTGGGCTATATTGGTTTTTCCTTACCAATCAGAAAACGGGAAGATATTCTTCAGGCATTTCAGAGTGCCAAGCGGGAAAAGGATGCCAATGTGCCGGTGGGACAAAAGCGACCAGCCAAAAAGAAAGGCGCAGCCATTCCCAAATTACTGGATACCAGCGTGATTATTGACGGACGGATCTTTGATATCTGTAAAACCGGCTTTATTGAAGGCCCTCTGGTGATCCCGGTGTTTGTACTTAATGAACTCCAGCTGATTTCGGACTCATCTGATGAGTTGAAACGGAATCGCGGCCGTCGCGGGTTAGATATTTTAAACAAAATTCAGACCGATCTGGAAATTGAAGTTCAAATAACCGAAGAAGATTTTGAAGATACCCATGAGGTCGACTCAAAGTTGGTCAAACTGGGAAAATCAACAAAGGGCAAGATCTTAACCAATGACTACAATCTTAACAAGGTTGCCACGGTTCAAGGGGTCGACGTGCTTAATATTAATGAGTTGGCCAATGCCGTAAAACCAATTGTTTTGCCCGGCGAAGAGATGAAGGTTCTCCTGGTCAAAGGCGGCAAAGAAAACGGCCAGGCCGTTGCCTATCTGGACGACGGAACCATGATCGTTGTTGAAAATGGCAAGAAATACATCGGCACCACAACTGCAGTGATTGTTACCAGTATCCTGCAAACAGCAGCCGGACGGATGATTTTTGCAAAACCCAAAAAATAATGAACCAGCAATTATAAGTTCTCACAAAAACATCAACACCTAAGTTGGTGTCAGACTGTCAATAAAGCTAACCCAGTACCGACAATTGTTACATCATGTTGTACGCATCGGAGCGGACACGGCAAAGCCTGTCCGATTCTTCGCGCAGGCAACGAGCCAATCATAAGTTTACTTATAGTTGGCGACTGCCCGCGACCAATGCGAAAGGAGCGCAGCGAATTTCGCATGGCGCGGCGAACAACAGATTAACAATTGGTCGGTACGGTAGTTTAGCGACAACCTCACACCAACGCTTGCGTTGGTGTTTTTATTTCGGCGTTTTTTGACAAATTTATTGTAATTGACAGGGGCTTTACGTATAATGAAACGAGTATTGTTATTAATCGGAGCAGGGTCAGAAATGGCTCGGCCAGAAATAAATTATTGTGAAAATGGGGATTATCATGGAGTTACCTGAAGCGTTTAAGGAAAAAATGAAAAATCTGATGGGGGAATCCTATCAGAGCTTGCTCGATTCCTATGATCAGCCAGAAAGTAAAGGCATCCGAACCAATACTCTGAAGCTGTCATCAGCAGAGCTGGCCAATAAATTACCGTTTAAAACCGATGGTGTGAACTGGTGTAGCGAAGGGTTTTATATTGATCATGAGGTGCGGCCAGGGAAAAATCCCCATTATTATGCTGGGCTCTATTATGTTCAGGAACCGACCGCGATGGCGGCAGTCGAAGTGCTGGCCCCAAAACCTGGTGATTGGGTATTGGATCTTTGTGCCGCACCCGGCGGTAAATCCACCCAAATCGGCGCCAAACTCCAGGGAGCGGGGGTACTGGTTGCCAATGAGCTGGTTAATTCGCGAGCCGGGATCCTATCCACTAATATTGAACGGATGGGGATTACCAATGCCATCGTCACCAACGAATTTCCAGAGCGACTGGTGGATTCTTTTTACGAGAGCTTTGATAAGATTCTGGTGGATGCCCCCTGCTCTGGGGAAGGCATGTTCCGAAAAGATCCGGGCGCCCTGGCTGACTGGAGTCTGGAGCGGGTTGACCGGTGTGTCGGCAAGCAGGAAAAAATCCTGGAAACCGCCCATCGTTTGCTAAAACCGGGTGGGGTAATGGTTTATTCAACCTGCACCTTTTCGCCGGAAGAAAATGAACAGATGATTGAAGCCTTTATTGAGAAATACCCCTACAGCCTGGAAGCCATCGGGTTAGCCGGGATTACCGATCATGGTCGGGTCGACTGGACCCGGACGCAGGCCCAAGCCATCACTAAAACCTTGAGAATTATGCCGATGACCGTCAAAGGTGAAGGCCATTTTATTGCCCGGCTGATAAAATCCGAAAGTGCCACTGAAGCCATTGAGATCAAACAGGGGTATGCCAAATCCCGGTTAAAAAAGGCCACTCGTACCGAGTTGCAAGACTATACTGACTTTGCCAAAAACAATCTGGAAGCAGAGTTTTATCAGGAAATTGAAGACCGGCTTTATCTTTTAGGTGAACATCTCTATGCCATCCCGGCAGGGGTGGATCTGGAGCGGATTGCCAATTTAAAACTCTTGCGCACCGGCCTCCATCTGGGCACCTTTAAAAAAAATCGCTTTGAACCCAGCTATGCGCTGGCCATGGCGCTTAAGTTAGCCCAGGCCAAAAATGTCTGCGACTTGATGGATGAAGAGCAGGCCTATCAGTATTTAAAGGGTGAGGCACTAAATCTGAAAGCAAAAAAGGGCTGGGTTCTGGTTGGCTATCAGGGCTATCCGTTGGGGTTCGGAAAAGCCAGTGAGGGCTTGATTAAAAACCACTATCCCAAGGGGCTGAGAATCAGGAAAAAATAGGAGGTGCGCATGAGTAACCAGGCGAACCAAAAGAAGATTCACCCCAGTGCGGTAATTTCCGAAGATGTTATGATCGGAAATGAAACCACTATTGGTGCCGGTGCCATCATCGGAGCGGGCGTTGTCATCGGTGAGCATTGTCAAATTGGTACCGGGGTGATCATTGAAGCACACAGCAGAATTGAAAACAGCTGTGTATTGGAAGCCGGGGTGATTATCGGCAAGGCGGTGACCCTCGGTAAAAATACCAAAATTGGGATTGGTGCCCGGGTTACCAATGGTATAACAATTGGACCGGATCAAGTAATCAAAATTGGTGAAATTGTCTTAAAAGATATGATCTATAAAATGGTTTTTAAGCGCGGTGCCTGGATTTATCGGGAAGATAGTTTGAATCATCAAAACAAAGAATGAGGGGAAGAAAATGAATCAGAAAGATTTTACTTGTTTAAAAGAAGCATTACAAAAGAAAAAAAAGATTTTAGTATCCAGCTGTTTGCTGGGAATGAAGATTAATTATGAGGGCAAGGCTCACCCGGTCGATGAATTGCGACAGCTATTCCTCCAGGGTCAGGCCATTCCAATTTGTCCCGAAGTATTGGCAACCATGCCGATTCCCCGGGATCCGGCCGAAATAGTCGTGGTCAACGGAGAACGTAAAGTCTATAATAGTAAGGAAATTGATGTGACGGAAGAATATCTCCTGGGAGCCCAACGGACTCTCGATACGGCCCGGACATCGGGAGCAAAAATTGCGATCATGAAAAGCAACAGCCCGTCCTGCGGCTGTGGAAAAATTTATGATGGCAGCTTTAGTGGTAATCTCATTAATGGTGATGGGATTACCACAGCTTTATTAAAAGAAAACGGCATTCGTGTTATCACCGAAGAAGATTTTCTGGAGTGTCTAAAATAATCAGGGTTTTGTCAGCGGTTGGTAGAACTTGCGGCTTTTGTCAAGACATCATACAATAATAACGGCGAGATTTCGAAATAAAAGTGAGGAATAGCTATGAAAAATAAACTCAATATCGGAGTGGTTTTTGGAGGACAGTCGGGAGAACATGAGGTTTCCAGGGTTTCAGCATATAATGTTTTGGGGGTCATCGATCGGGATAAATATAATATTGTCACCATCGGGATCTCAAAACAGGGTAAATGGTTTTTATACTCTGGTGATGCCGAAAAAATTAAAGATGGTTCCTGGGAACAGGATCAGGTCAACCTGATCGCAGACTTTTCAATCTTCTCGCATCCGGAAATCATGAAGATCGACGTTTTTTTTCCGGTTCTTCACGGACCAATGGGCGAAGATGGCACCATCCAGGGCGTTTTTGAAATGCTCAATAAACCCTATGTAGGATGTGGGGTATTAAGCTCGGCAGTGGGAATGGATAAGGTTTTTTCCAAAATCATGTTCCAAAGTGTCGGAATCCCCACGGGGAAATACATCTATTTCCGGGAAAATGACTGGAATAGAGATGCGGATGCCAAAATTGCCGAGATCGAAGCGGATCTGGGTTATCCGATTTTTGTTAAACCGGCCAATATGGGCTCCAGCGTGGGAATCAGCAAAGCCCATGACCGTGGTGAACTCGTCGCTGCCATTAAAGAAGCTTTTGTTTATGATAATAAACTGATTCTGGAAGCCTTTGTTAAAGGAAGAGAAATCGAATGTGCAGTCCTGGAAGTTGGCGACGTTATTCGGGCCTCGATTCCGGGAGAGGTCATCCCATCAAAAGAGTTTTATGATTATGAGGCCAAGTATTCAGCTACTGAAGACTCCAAGGTGGTCATTCCGGCTGATCTATCCCCGGAAGTCACTGAAAAAGTCAGAAATTACGCGATCAAAGCCTTTGAGGCCATTGAAGGTTCTGGCCTAACCCGGGTAGATTTCTTTGTCACCGACGATGAACAGATATTAATTAACGAAGTAAACACCCTGCCGGGCTTTACAAATATCAGTATGTATCCAAAAATGTGGGAAGCCACCGGAATTGGGTATATAGAACTTGTAGATCTGATTATTGCGTCAGCAAAGCGGAAACGCACCACTACCAACTAGGTAATCCGGTTTCTTCTTGATGCGTAATCCTAATAAAAACTTAAAAGGATAATTTTTCTTGATAAAAAAACCCATCAATGGTTTAATAGTGGGAGAAATTATACCTCTAGGAGGAGACCAATGACTGAAGAAAGAAAAAAAGTATGGTTATCCATTTCGGGTACCGTTAAAGATGAAGATGAAAAGGATACCCTGGAGTTCCTGACTGAAGGAGATTTATATAAAGAAGCCAACAGGTCCTGTGTAACCTATAAAGAATCCGAAGTTTCCGGGATGGAAGGAACCATCACGACTGTCTGTGTTGATGCCCAAAAAGTTTCAGTCATTCGTTTGGGAACAACCAATTCGATTATGGAATTTGAGCGGGGAAAGCGAAACCTGACCTGGTATTCGACCCCTTATGGGGATGTGACCATGGGGATTTTAACCAAGGATGTATTTGTCAATTATAATGAGGATAAAGAACCGACCAAGGTGTCGATCGATTACAACATCGAAATTGAAGGCGTGACCAATTCTCAAAATATCCTGAACATCAAAATTACCCAATAAAAAAGACAGTAATGTCAATCACAGGAGAAGCGCCGGTCGCGCTTCTCCTTTAAATTTAACCTGACTCAGAATGAGTAAACAGGATCTACTAGCTGATATTAAAATAGAAGAGTGAGAGGAAATTAAGGATGTACATACGCGAAAAGATCACCGAACAAATAAAAAAAATTATTGGCGATGCCCTTGATCAAGTAATCGAATCGGGCGCATTGGCGATCGAAATTAAGCCGGAACTTTTTCTGGAAATTCCCAGAGAAAAAGAACATGGTGAATATTCCACCAATATTGCCATGCAACTACCCAAACAAACCCAAAAAGCCCCCCGTTTTATCGCCGAAACCCTGGTGGCTAATATGAAAACTGCCGACTCTTATGTTGAGGCCATTGAAATAGCCGGACCGGGCTTTATTAATTTTAAGCTGAAACCCTACTGGCAGTATGCGGTTTTAGCAGAAGTGGCAGACCTGAAAGCCGATTTCGGCCGGAGTCAGAAAAATGCCGGGAAAAAATTCAATCTGGAGTTTATTTCCGCCAATCCGACTGGACCGATGCATATGGGCAATGCCCGAGGCGGCGCGATCGGCGATATCCTGGCAGCAGTAGCCGATTGGACCGGCTATGACGTCACCCGGGAGTTTTATATTAATGACGCCGGAAACCAGATTGTCAAATTTGGCGATTCGCTCGATGCCCGTTACCGGCAATTGATGGGAGAAGATATTCCCTTTCCTGAAGATGGTTATCAGGGCGAAGACATTACTGAGCATATGAGGGTTTTCATTGCAGCAAATGGTGATGTCCACCGTGCAATGACTCCAGAAGAACGAAAACCGATCCTGATTGATTATGCTTTAAACAAAAATCTTACCCAAATGCGGAGTGATCTGGAAGCTTACGGAATCCGCTATGATGTCTGGTTTTCGGAACAAAGTCTTTATGACAGCGGTGCCATTGAGAAGACCATTGAGCTGTTGGGAAAAGGTGGTTTTACCTACCAACAGGAAGGCGCCTTATGGTTTAAGGCCACCGAATTCGGTTCTGAGAAGGATGATGTGTTAATCCGGGCCAATGGTCTGCCGACTTACTTTATGGCCGATATTGCCTACCATATGGATAAGTTTATTAACCGCGGCTTCGATCGCTGCATTAACGTCTGGGGGGCTGACCACCACGGCCATGTGGCCCGGCTCAAGGGGGCCCTAACCGCGGTGGGCATTGATGCCGCTAATTTTGAGGTGGTGATCATGCAACTGGTCCGTCTGCTCCGCAACGGCGAGGTAGCCAGAATGTCTAAACGGCAGGGAAAAGCCATTGCCCTGACTGATCTCATCGACGAGGTCGGCGTTGATGCGACCCGCTTTTTCTTCAATCTGCGCTCGCCGGACAGTCATTTTGACTTTGATCTGGACCTGGCGATTGAGCAATCCAATGATAATCCGGTCTTTTATGTGCAATATGCCCATGCCCGAATCTGCAGCATTATTCGCCAGATGAGTGAAGAATTGGATCAGACGACAGCACTGGATTATAGCCGCCTGGTTGAAAAAGAAGAACTGAACCTGATGGAAATTATTTCTAATTTCCCGGATGAAATTCTGACCGCTGAAGCTAAGCTGGACCCCAGCCGGATTACCCGATATACGATCGACCTGGCGATGGCCTTCCACAGCTTTTATAATGCCTGCCATGTGCGGGTTTCCGATAAGGCCTTAATGAAAGCCCGCGTTGCCTTGATTGAGGCAACTCAGCAGGTGATTCAAAATGCCCTGGGAATTTTGGGAGTAACAGCTCCAGAAAGAATGTAAAAATGAAAACAGAGTCAGGAATCTTTGACCGAACTGAAAAACTCATCGGGAAAGCTGGTTTGGAGATTCTAAAAAATTCAAGAGTCATCCTGTTTGGGGTCGGCGGTGTCGGTTCCTTTGTGGCCGAAGCCTTAATCCGTAGCGGCGTTGGTTTTCTAACCATCGTCGACAAGGACGTCATCGATCCCAGCAATCAAAATCGTCAGATTATGGCAAATGTCAAAACCGTGGGCAAGAAAAAAGTCGATGTTATGGCCAGAAGGCTGATTGCCATCAACCCGCTTTCCATCGTTCATCCAATGCATCGTTGCTATACCCCGGAAACCTCCCAGGAGTTTCATCTCCAGGACTACGATTATGTTATCGATGCGGTGGATATGGTAACGGCAAAAATTGATCTGGTTATTAAAAGTCAGGAAAACAAGGTTCCGATTATCAGTTGTATGGGAACCGGGAACAAGATGGATGCCAGTCGTTTTATTATCACCGATATTTATGAAACCTCAGTTTGTCCTCTGGCTAAAGTGATGCGAAAAGAACTGCGCGACCGGGGCGTAAAATCCCTGAAGGTCCTTTATTCCACCGAAGAACCGATTATCAGAGAAACCCCGCCGGGCAGCATTGCCTTTGTCCCCTCAGTAGCGGGACTTCTGATTGCCGGGGAAGTAGTCCGGGATTTACTGAAAACGGGAAGTATCGACGAAAATTAAGACAGATACTCGCCACCAGATCAAATAGCTTAATAGCCTTTTAAGTTGAGGTTGTCGGTACTAGGTTATCTTTTTTGACAGTCAGAACTTAAAAACCTTTTAAGTTATCTATTTGGTGGCATTTTTTTGGATGTTTATGTTATAATTTATTGTCAAAGCAAGACACGGTTAAACTTAGTAAAAAGTAACTGAAGGAGCAGAATGATACGAGTTGGAATAGGGTATGATGTCCATCGTTTAGTTGAAGAGCGGCCGCTCATTTTAGGCGGTGTAAAAATAAAACATCTGCTGGGGCTACAGGGGCACTCGGATGCTGATGTGCTGGTACATGCCATTATTGATGCGCTGTTAGGTGCCTTGGCGCTCGGTGATATTGGCAAACACTTTCCCGATACGGATGGCGCCTATAAAGATTGTGACAGTTTGCAACTGCTTAAAAAAGTGGGACAGCTGGTGGCTGAGAAGGGGTATCGTGTCAATAACATTGATTCAACGATTATTGCCCAGGCCCCCAAGCTGGCGCCCTATATTGAAATCATGGTGGAAAATATTAGAAGAACCCTGGATTTATCTGGGGATTGTGTCAGTGTCAAAGCCACGACCGAAGAAGGTCTGGGCTTTACCGGAAGTGAACAGGGGATCGCTGCCAACGCAGTGGTGAGTCTGTTGAAAGGAGAAATAAGCAAATGATTGGTATTATCGCAGCCATGGACAGTGAGGTTCGTGACATCAAGTCGGCAATGGAAGATGGAATCAAGATCCACCACGGAGGGATGACTTTTTTCAAGGGCAAACTTCACCAGAAAGAGGTTATTGCCGTCAAAAGTGGCGTTGGTAAAGTCAATGCTGCCATGTGTACCCAGATTTTGATAGATATATTTAAGGTTAGTAGCCTTATCCATGTCGGTGTGGCTGGTGCGGTCCATCCGGATCTGGAGATTGGCGACATCGTTATTTCAGAAGACAGCTGTCAATATGATATGGATGCCCGGGCTTTTGGCCATCCCCGGGGCGAAATACCAAACATGGACATTACCTTTTTCAAAGCCGACCCGACCCTGATTAAATTGGCCGAAACCGCCGCACAAGAGCTCAATGTCAACTACCGTATTGGTCGTGTCATGACTGCTGATTTGGGTGTTGATTCCCATAAACTCAAAGAAGAACTGCGGCAAGAATTCGGCGGGCTTTGTGTGGAAATGGAAGGGGCGGCAGTGGGACAGGTGGCCATGCTGAACCAGGTTCCCTATCTGGTGATTCGCTCGATGTCCGATAAGGCTGATTCCAATCTGACCGATGATTACAAGGCAAATCTGGAAGCTTCGATTAAGAATGGAGTCGCCATGGTGTTGCGCATGGTTCAGGGAGTCACAGCGGCATGAAAGAATTGGCACTCCGCCCGACCTGGGCAGAAATAGACCTGGATGCCCTGACCAGCAATTATGAAGAAATTCGCCGTATTGTCGGGCCCAACGTTAAAATTCTGGGAGTTGTCAAAGCTGATGCCTATGGGCATGGCAGCCTCGAATGTGCCCGAACCCTTTGTGATGCTGGGGTAGACATGCTGGCAGTAGCCTTTATTGATGAGGCCATTGCGCTGCGGCAGGGTGGCATCACCGAACAGATCTTACTGCTGGGGTATACCGCTAAAGAGCATATCCCTGATCTGATTCGCTGGGATGTGATCCCCGGGGTTTACCAGCTGGACTTTGCCGTGGCCTTGTCAGATCACTGTCAGCAAATTGGCATTTGCCATCCCATTCATGTAAAAATTGATACCGGCATGGGGCGAATCGGAATTGGCTGGCGGGAGGCTGCTAAAGAGATTGAAGTGATGAACCAATTAGCGGGGATTGAACTTCAGGGTCTGTTTACCCATTTTTCAACCGCCGATGCCGCCGATAAAACCCATACCCAGGAGCAGATCCGCCGCTATCAACAGGTGCTTTTGGAACTGGCCGAAAAAAACATTCACATTCCCATCAAGCATATGGCCAACAGCGCCGGAATATTTGATGTGGAAGGGGTTCATTTTGATATGGTACGGCCGGGGATTATCCTTTACGGGCTTTATCCCTCGGCGGAAGTGGATCGCTCAAAAATCGGCTTGAAGCCGGTAATGACCCTGAAATCAACCATTGTTCACTTGAAAACTCTCCATCCTGGTGAGACGGTGAGCTATGGTAACCGTTTTGTCGCTAAGGAAGACCGGATCATTGGCACCTTGCCGATTGGCTATGCCGATGGCTACACCCGAATGCTAAACGGTCGGGCCAGGGTCTGGATTGAGGGGCAACTGGTGCCGGTG
>RRZU013175902.1_pt1 | contig 29276 bp, 22 predicted proteins | sample 2165561 | NCBI WGS metagenome assembly RRZU01 (sample SAMN10456909, study PRJNA506462) | wastewater metagenome | isolation source: wastewater sludge | place: USA: Moscow, Idaho | reverse complement strand
CTATTAAAAATAATATTATTTAATTCTTTATCTTTAAAAAAACTAGTTAAAATTTCAAAATCTTTAAAATCAATTTCTAAATTATTCTTTTTATATTTTAAATATAAATCAATAACTTCTTCATTAGTTATAACTTCTTTAATATATTCTAATTTTAAATTTTTTCTGTCTTCCATTTTAGACATTAAAATTTTTTTAGATAATAATTCTTTTTTAGTTAAATTATTAATATCGTTTTTAGAGTTTTCTGAACCTTTTATATTTTTATTATCCAAATTGTTTAAAAGTCTTGTAACACTATCACGATTTTTTTCAATTTCAAAATTAATATCTACATTTTTATCACTAGTGGTCTCATTTTCTTTCAAATTTTTTATATTATAAATATAATAAAAAGAAGTTGAAATTATTACAATAAATAAAATTCCAAAAATAGTTGAGTATATTTTAAATTTTTTTTCGTTAATAATCATTTTATTCCTTAGTTTTAATATTATCAATTAATTCTTCTAATAAAATAGAAGTTTTTTCACTTTTTAATATAGCCTGTTCTTTTTTACTTAAAGACTTATTATTAATGTTATCTTCTATCAATTCTTGAAATTGTTCAATTATATCTTTGTCTTTAATATTTTCATATAAAATATTATTTTCAACTTCAATAATATTTTTCTTTTGTATTTCATTCTTAAATGCTATTTCTTTATTTTCTAAAACAGTTTTTAAAGTTAGTAAAGCATCTGAGTCTTTTTCACCTTTAAATCTAACGTGAACATCTTCTTTTTTAAGTTCTTCTAATAGAACAGGGTCGTTTAAAAATTTATTAGTTTCTTCTTCATCTAAAGTTATAAATTTTTCATTACTTTTTAAAGATACAAATTGAGTATCTTTATTGTTCTCAGTAGAATATATTCTATAACCTTTATCTTCTTCTTCACCAAAGTTTAATCTTGATAAACTTCCAGCATAAAAAGTATTTTTAGATAAAGATTGTGGTTTATGAATATGTCCCCACATACTCCATTTACAACCTGTAGTTTCTAAAAGGTTTACATTAAATTTCCAACCTTTTAATTTTCTATTGTCAATACCACTATGTAATATAGCTCCATCTAACTCTCCGTGTCCTACTATAAAATCTATTTTATGATTATAAATATCTTTATAATATTCAGAAGGATTTTCTGGATATTCTTCTGGAATTAAAAGCCATTTATCACCTTCTATTTCATCAATAGTTAAAGTATCGTAATAATGTAAAGATGGTATTATTTTTTGAAATTCTTTTAAAATAGATAATGAAAAGTGGTCGTGACTGTGTGTTCCTTTGATAATTATAAAATGTTTACAATATTTTTTTATTTCAATTATTAAACCAATAGTTTCTATCCATAATTTGTCATCATTTTCAACTCTTTTATCAAAATAATCACCAGAAAGAACAACATATTTAGGTTTATTTTTTTTTACGTCTTCTAAAAATTCTAACATACTTTTTAAAACAATATTTCTATATTCATTACTAAAATGAACGTCTGAAAATTGCATTATAATATTTTTATATTCCATTGTTTTCCTTTAAAATTTTTATTAATTATACAGTATTTTTAAAAGGAAAACAAATTTTAAATTTTTATATTAAAAAGTCTTTCCATATAAAATTTGTTGTAATTTAGGTAAAACTTGAGAAGTTCTGTTAAAAAAGTATTGTTGATTATAATTATCTCTAAAAGAACATAAAACATTATTACAAACAGGAGCCCCAATAATAGCAAGTTTATGTAAATAATGAATACTTTGAGTATTATTATAAAAAATAACCATTTTAATCATTTGTCCATCTACTAAAGCTATATCACTAACAAAAACTCTTTGAGCCTCTTGTTTTGGTTGTTCTTTAGGTTTATCTTTATCTTTTTCTAACTGTTCAAAATGATTTCTAGTATCTTGAACGTCTTTTAAAAAATTTGGATTTTGTTGTAACATAGCCTCTTTTAATTCACCATTAGAAGCATTAAAAAATTTTTCAACTTTTTCTAATTCTTCAATATTTTTAACGTTCAATAAATCACCAAAAGACAAAGAAGCTACTAAACCTAATAAAAATAAAAATTTCATTTTTTTTCCTTTTTTAATTTATATTATAAGAAAAAAAACTATTATTAATAATAATTAATTTAATTTAAATTTTCTAATTTAAAACTTTCTAAATTAAAATCATTGTTAAAACTTTCTTTTTCTATTTTTTTCTCAATAACTCTTTTTGGCTGTGTATTGTTATCTACAGGAAAAGATGGAAAATTATCAGTAATACTTTTTTCTTTAGAAGAATTTTTAATGTAATCTATCTCTCTATTTTTACTATATTCAGATAAATATTCACTTAAAGCCTTTTGTGTAGCTTTATCAATTTTTTCTTTAATTTCTTTGCTTTCAGTATCTATTCTTTGTTTTTCACATTCTTGAACCTTATTTTGTAAAGTTTTTAATTCGCTTAAAGCTTTTTCTTTTTCATTAATTATTTTGTCTTTATTTTTAATTTCTTCTAATAATTTATTATTTTCATCAATTAATTTTTTATCATTAGCATCTTTATATTTACTTATCAATTTATTTTCTATTTTTTTCTCTGCTTCTTTAAGGTTTTTTTTCAATTTTTCTTGATATTTTTTTTCTACTTCTTTTTCTATTTTTAAATAAGTATCTTTTGGAACTTCTCTTAAACTAGTAGATAAACTTAAAGTTTCACTATTGTAAGAAGGAGGAGTGTAATTTCCATTTATAACACCATAATCTTTTGCCAACAAAGTATTACTTAGTCCTATAGATAATATACCTATAATTAATAATTTTGATTTTGTTTTCAATTTTAATCCTTTTTTTAAATATAACTTACTTGATTTCTGCCATTTTGTTTTGATTTATATAAAGCTTCATCGGCTCTTTTTATAACCTCTTCTCGTCTAGTATCAAAAGTATTTAAATTAGAAGCTCCTATAGAAATAGTTACTTGTTTTATATTTTCAAATCTAGTTTTTTCTATTAATCCTCTTAATCTTTCAGCAATTTCTATTGTTTTTTCAGTACTAGCGTTAGGAAGAATAGCTAAAAATTCTTCTCCACCCCATCTTCCTAATAAGTCACCTTTTCTTATAGAATAATTTAATATATTTGCTACTTTTTTTAAAACGTCATCACCAACGTCGTGTCCGTAATTATCATTTATTTTTTTAAAGTAATCTATATCCAAAAATAAAATAGAATAATTTGTTTTACTTTTAGTTAATTTATTTAATTCTAAAGTAATTTTTTGTCTATTAAAAATTTTAGTTAAATTATCTACATAAGCTTTTTCTTCATAATATTCTTGAATTTCAATAGTTTTACTTATATCTGTTAAATCTATTAAATATTTTTCATTATATGAAGGTATCATAGTTATTTTTAATAAAAAAACTTTTTCACAAGAATTAAATTTATCATACATTTTTACTTTAAAATCTAAATTAGTATTATAATCTTCTAATATTTTTTCTAACCAGCTTCTTTCATCAGAATATATATACCCTTTTTCTTTCATAAATATATTATCAAATAAATTTTCTTCGCTATTTAAATCATCTAAATTTCTTTTACCTAAAAAACTTAAAAAAGAATTATTACGTAAAATTATTTTTTTATCTTCAATAATTGATATTAAATTTTCTTGATAATTTAATATATAAGTTAAATTTTCTAAATCTTCACCTTTATTTTGATTAGTATTTATAATATTATTATTGTTGTTATTTTTTTCTTTATTTTCAATTTTAATTTTATTTTTTTCTTTTTCATTAATTTTTTCAATAATATTTTTAAATTCATTATTCAAATCATTAAAATTAAAAATAATATTTGTAACGTCGTTTAATAAAATTTTATTTAAAAGGTCATTTTTAATATTTTTATAAAAAATAATAATTTTATTTTTATCAAATAACTCGGATATTTGATTTAATAAATTTTCTGTATTGTGTTTGATAAAACTATCCTCAATAACTACAAATCGAATATCATAAGATTTTATTTTATTAATAGCTATTTCTATATCTTCACAAATCAACACTTCTTTTGTTTTAAATTCTTTAAAAAATGAATACATTTTATTAACGTTAACATTTTCGTTGTTATGTATATATAAAATATTTTTATTTTCTAAAATGCCTTCATCTTGATTATATAAATTATCAAAATCAAAATTATCAAAATCAATTTTTAATGTATTATCCATACCTACTTGCTACCTTTTTATATAATTTAATATTATTTATATAAATAACTATCTTGTGTTATTTTTTCTTTTTTTTCTTCACTAATTGTTGATTTTTTTTCATTAAATAAAACTTGTCGATTAGTTTTATTTATAGATTTTAATTTGTAAATCATTTCATTATTGTTAGAACTATAAATATCTTCTATAACTCCTTGATATATACCATCAATAAATAATGGTTTTAAAATATTTTCTTTAATATCTTTAGTATCATTTTCATTAGTAATAATAAAAGTAACGTCATTAACTTTTTCAATAGAATTTACATTAGTAAATTTAGTTGAAATAAATCTTGAACCAACTTCAGGAATAAATCCTAAAGTTGAAGATAATGCGCTAAAATGAATAGGTTGAACATTTTTTATTTGTAAATTTTTATAATCTTCAGATTCTTTTTTATTTAAAGTTCTATCCATTTTTAAATTTTTATTAATATTTATTTTATTTATATTTTTATATTCTGGAGTTTTTTCATAAATTTCTTTTAAATTATCTGCAGGTTTTATAACATACATAGTTTTATCACTTGAATAATTCATCATTATAAAAATAATCCCTTTATAAATCCCATTTACAAATAAAGGTTTTCCTCTATTTATTAAAGCTTCGTGTGGCAATATTATTTCATCTGTAATTAATAAGGTATCAGATTGTTCTAAAATATTTATTTTTTTATCACTAATAAATCTTGAGCCTTCTAAAGGATAATAACCTTCCAAAATATTATTCCATTTATATTTTTTTTCTTTATATTTTAAATTTTTAATATAAGCTTCTTCTAATTTAAAATTATCTTCCCAATATTTATCTGTACTATCTGTTTGATAAACTCGTTCTAAATTTTTTTCATTTTCTAAAAAATATTCTATATTATTATTTTCATTTAATTTTATAGATTTTATAGTTCCAAAATAAAGACCATTAATAAATAAAGGTTTACCTATATTTTTACTAACACTATTATAATCTTCATTACTAATAACTTTTTTACCTATATTAGAATATAAAATTTCAACTTTATCTGTATTGATAATTCTAGTTCTATTAATAGGTATGTATCCGTGAAAGGCTTCTTTAACTTTATTATAATCTTCAATATTTTTATTTTCAAATAATTCTATATATAAATCTTTACGTTTTACTTTTTTAAAATCATTTTGTTTTAATTGTGGGATTATTTCGTTAACGTTTTCATTTATTGAAATTGTTTCTGTTATGTTATCTAATGGAGTTTCAACTGGTGGTTCACTTTCATTAGCAAATAATGAATTACAAATTAATAGACAAGATATTAAACTCATTTTAATTTTCATATTAAATCTCTCTTTTATTTTATTTTTTGATAATTATAATAAAAGATGATTTAATATTAAAAATATTTTTTATTTAATACAAAAATTTATTTTTTTGTTTTAGGTGGAAATCCATCTAAAGTAGTTTTATTGTCTTTTAAAATTACATATCGTGAAAATAATGAACCAGTTTTAGACTTCATTTTATTAACAATAATTTTTTCACCATTAAATAATTTAGTTGCGTCTTCTAAAGTTAAAGTAGCTCCTATTAATTCTTTCCAAATAATTACTTCATTACCATCAATTATTTTCTTATAACCCTTTGAAAACTCTTTAATTCCCGTATAATTTTTATCATCATCAAAAGGACTATTTCCTTTAGCCCATTCTATTTTTAAACCATATTTTTCGTTTGTATCTAATTTCACTTTATTTCCAGAAAAACTTTCTATATTTTCTCCGTCTAATAATCTTTCTAAAATTGTATCATTAATATCATTATCTAAAGCTTTATTATTAGAAAAAATTAAAAAATCACAACCTGAAGATTTTCCTGTAGATTTATTATATTTACTTTCACTACATTTATATTGTTTTTCATTAGTAACTAAATTACCTTTTTTACATTTTGGGCAAGAAAATCCAGTCATTCTAATAGGTGATGAAGCTTTTTGAATTGTTATGTTATTATTTTTTCGTACATTTTTTAATTTATCTATCATTTCAATTACAAATTTAGTAATATTATCTACAACATCTTGAGTTGTTTTTTTACCTCGTATAACTTCAATTAAATCAGATTCCATATTTGCTCTTAAAATAGGGTTTGACATTTCTTCTGGTAATAAATGAATTAATTCTCTTGCTTTTTCAGTAGATTTAATTTTTTTATTTTTACCTTTTCCATCATATTCTAAATAACCACCTTTAAATAATTCATCAACTATATTACGTCTAGTAGCAGGTTGTCCTATACCACTTTTTTTAAGGTGTTTTTTTATTTCAGGGTCATCAAAAAAGTTTGCTATTTTTTCCATAGAAATTACTAAACTACGATTTGTAAATCTAGGTTTTGGTTTAGTTTCACCTTTATGTAAAGTTAAACTTGTGATTTTTATTTCATCATTAACATTCATTTTAGGTATAGTTCTACTTTTTTTATCATCTTTTTCTTCTTTATCACTATCAGAGTCTTCATCAGAATTACTATTGTCATCAACTCCTTTTTCTAACTCTTTCCAGCCTCTTACAGTTTCAATATTTTCTGAAAATTTAACTATCAAATTATCAACAGTAGTTTTTGCTTCACCTTTAATAGATAAATATTCATAATCTGGCATAAATTGAATAATATATCTATGTAAAACTGTTTTATAAATATTTTCTTCTTGTCGAGACATATTAGAAGGATTATCTGATGTTGGTGATAAAGCTGTATGGGCTGTAACTTTTTTGTCATCAAATATATTTCTTTTTAAATAAGGTTTTGGCATTTTAGAAATAATATCATTGTATTTAGGGTCTAATTTTGAAATCATATCTAAAGTATCAGGAACTTCTAAATAATGTCCTTCAGCATAGTATGGACAGTCTGTTCTAGGGTAAGATTGATATTTTTTATCATATAAGCTTTGTGCTAATTCTAGTGTTTTAACTAAATCATAACCAAATTTAGAACGTCCTATTGATTGTAAATCAACTAAAGTTAATGGTAGAGGTGGAGATTTAGAACAGTCTTTTTCATTGAAAGAAGTAACTTTAGCAGTCATATTTTTTTTCAATTCTTCAATAATTTTATTAGCTGTTTCTTCTTTATCAAATCTGTTATTACCATCATAATCAAAAATAACATCAAAAGTTTTTCCGTCTTTTTCAGCAGTACCTTTTATTTGCCAAAATGGTATATTTTTAAATTTTTCAAATTGTTCATCAATTTCTACAACCATTCTTAAAGTAGGTAATTTTACCCCACCAATATGTAAAGTATTAGTTTGTCCTTTTCGTTTAAAATAATTTCCTAAAATAACAGAAGCAGCAACAGTACCATTCATACCATAAATCCAATCTAAGTAACTTCTTGATTTTCCTGCTTCATACATTCCTTTCCAAGGAATTTTATTAATAACTAAAACCTCTTTCTTTAAAGAAGGTAAGTCAAGTTTATTCATACTTATCATACCTTTTATTTTGTGCATAACATTTAAACTTTCTAAAACTTCAACAGCTAATGTTACTCCTTCGTTATCAGGGTCAGGCGCAAGAATAATTTCATCACATTTTTTTACTGCATCTTCAACTTTTTTATATAAATTAACTTTCTCTTTAATAATTACTTTTTCCCACTTTTTAGGAACAAAAGGTAATTTATTTTCTTCAAAATCTTTAATCCAGTTAGAAGTTAATCCATCAACGTAACGATTAGGTCGTTTTAATCCCATAATATGTCCGCTTAAATGTTCAATAACATATTCATTAGGCTTCATTATAGTTTTTAAAGCATCATTTAAAACTGATACTTGTGAAGCTTTTTCAGTTATATATAATTTCATTGTTTGATATTCCTTTAATTTACATTTTTTGCATATTATAATAATAAAAAATAAAATAAAAAAATTTTTCTTTTTATTTTATTTTTCCTAATTAATAATTAATTTATATGTTTTCACACTTTGTAATAATAACAAAAAATCAATATTTCTCAAAATTGCTATAAATTTTATTTTTAATTTCATTATAATCAACAATATTTAAAAAATAATCGTCGTAACCTTCCATACCGTCTACTTCTAAACGTAATGTTCTAACGTTAATTATTAATTGAAATAATGAAGGAGATAAAATGTCTACATTTTTAATATTTTTAATAGGAAAAGTTCTTTCATTTTTAAATAAAATACCCTCTACAACTATAACTTTATTTTTATCAATAATATAAGTGTAATAAAGTTTTATGTATACCATATTAAAAATTTTAATAAAAATATAAATACAAGTTAATACATAAACTAAACTTAAAATATTAAAATTATAATTAATATTTTTTAAAAAATCTATATTTAAAGAATTTAAATTAATTTTAAATAAGTCAGGGTTAAAAACTCCATTACTAGCCAATATAGTAATAGCTAAAGCTACTATAATAGAAAAAGCCAACTTTAAATATTCTGGTTTTAAAGATGGCTTAAAACTTAAAATTTCGTTTTGATTTTCCATACATTTTTCCTTTTTTATTTTTAGTATTGTTTTTTATTATATAAAAGAAAAAAAAAGTTAGTAATTATTTTTTTAATATATTTTTTTTTATATAATAAAAATAATAATATTAGATAGGAAAATAATGGAAAATATAGAAGAAAACAAAAAAAATACAATAATAATAGATATTTATGGTGGGCCAGGTTCAGGTAAAAGTTCAACTGCTAAAATGTTATCAGGATTAATAAATTCTTTAGGTTATACTTCTGAAACTCCTGAAGAGTATCCTAAATATTTAATACATAAAGAAGACTTTAAATCTTTAAGTAATCAAATAGGTATTTTTAGTGAACATAAATTAAGAATAGACTCTTTATTAGGAAAATATGATTTTATAATTTCAGATTCTCCTACTCTTATGCAAAATATATATATTAAAGATGTGTATGGTAAAAAAGATTATAAACTTTTAAGAAAATTAGTGAAATTAGAACACCAAAAACATAATGATAGAAGAATATCATTTTTTTTAAATAGAAAACATAATTTTAAAGAAATAGGAAGAGTTCAAAATGAAGAACAGGCATTAGAAAAATCAAAACAAATAAAACGATATTTAATAAAAAATGAAGTTGATTTTATAGAATATGATACTCATTTCTTATTAGGTTTAGAAATTTTACAATATTTAAAAAATAATAACTATATTAAAATTGATGATGAAACTTTTTTAGAGTATATAGATAGTAATTTAAAAAAATATAAATTTGGAAATTAATAATGAAAAAAATAATAACTATAGTTCTTTTATTTTCATTAATATTAATATCTTTAGGTATTCTTGTTGAATATAATGAAAAAGAAATAGATAAAAAAATAATGTGTTTAAATATTAAAGAACGAGTTTTTATATTAGAAAATGAAGCTAATATAAAAGAAAAAACTAAATCAGAAGAAGAAATAAAAACTATATTTAACGTTATAGGTTTTTTTCATCATAGAACTTTAAAACCTTATAATTATACAAAAATTGATGATAAAAATTATGATATTTTTTATAAAGATAATAATTTTGATATGAATATAGAAAAATGTAAAAATTATGAAGTTAAATATTCAAAAGATTTTAATAATTTAATATATAATTTAAAAACCAAAAAAGATTGTTTTAATATAAATATTATTAATAATTATTTTGAAATTAGGAAGGAAAATTTTAATAATATAGAAGAAATAAATGATTTTATATCAAAAAAATCAGGAAATAATTATGAAAAATTATTTAATTTAGATATGAACAACAAACCTTTTAAATATATTAAAAATAATGATGAAATAGATATAATTAATAGTAATAATTTATCAAAAAATAAAAATTGTATAAATAAAAATAAATAATAATTTTAATATAATAGTATTAAATTATATACAAAAGGTGATTTAATGCTTGATAATGAAACAAAAAATAAAATAAACAATTTAATTAATAATAAATTTTTAATTAATGTCTTTTTAGTAAATGAAAATGAACATAAACCGTCTATAATTCTTAATAATCAATTAAAAGACGGTAATATTTTTCGATATATAAAAACATATCACGGAATTATTGAAAAGTATTATCCAAAAGATATTAAAGCTGAACGTTCTTTAGAAAAAATAAAGAAAATGGAAGTAAATGAAAAAAACACAAATCCAAAAGATTTATACCTTACAAAAGCTTTTACAAAAGAAAAAGAAGAAAAATCATCTTATCAACTTTTTTTAACAGAAATGTCAAAATTTGTTAATTTTAATATAGAAATAGATGATAAATTATTTAAAAAAATTTCTGGTTATTCTTATTCAGATTTAACAGAAGACTCAATAGCTAAACCATTTTTAAAAAATATGAGGTTAGATTTTGCTATAAATGTAAATTCTGATATAGGTTTACGACTTTTAAATAAAGGTGGTGATTTAAGTTTTTTTGATTATTTGTATAAAAATAAAGAATTTAAAAATATAGAAACTTTAAAAAATATAGAAAAAGAAAAACAAGAAAAAACAAAAAAATTACAAAATTATATTTTAAATGATATATCTCTTTAAGGATTATTAATGGTAAAGAAAAAATATAAACGGAATATAAAAATAGTAGGAGTTTTTAATTATTTAAATAGTATTTCAAATTTTATTACCGAGTTTAATAATTTAATTGAAAATTCAAGTATTAAAACTAAAAAAAATTTAATAAAATTGGAATGGGAACCTGATAATGAATATGATAAAAATGCTGTTGCTGTATTAATAAATAATAAAAATGGTGATTTTGATGATTTATTAAAAAATAAAGGCCTTTCTTCTGAATATCATAAAATAGGATATTTAAATAAAAATTTAGAAGACGATAAAATTAAAATTTTGGAAATTTTACAAGAGTATAAAGATAAAGGTGATTTTTATTTTGAAATAAATAACCTTGAAAGAATTCAAGAAGATAAAAAAGTTTTTATAGATTGTAATATTGAGATTACTTTAGAACTATTAGATAAAAAAATGATAAAAAAAATAACAAACCCAAATATTCTAAAAAAAATAAATAATATAGAAATAAGTCTGTAATTTTTTTTGTATTTAAATTAGTATTTTAAACCACATATTTTTTAATATGTGGTTTTTTTATGCTTTTAACAATGAATTAGTTTCCTAATTCTTGTTGTTCTGATAATGAAACAGAAGGTTTTGTCTCTTTTCCAGAAATATTATTAATAATGTTTTTAAATCCTTTGTTAATAGTATTTACTTTTTCAACCATAACTTTATCAGTAGACCAAGTATAATTCCAAGCTCCCTCTGTAAAACTTACAGTAGTTACGTGAGAGTTAGAATTTTCAGCGTTTCTTTCTTTTTGTTCTGTTGTGTTTAGCCAATTAAATGTATAAGGGAAATAATAATCCGTATTATATTTAATTGAAGGTATATCTTTAATTTTCTTAATTGGTTCTGTTCCTGTAACTATCATCATAGGAATTTCAAAATTTTTCTCTTTTAAAAGTTTTTTTAATGTTAACTGGAAAATTGGTTCTTTTAAGACTTTAGCTTTAACTTCTTTCTTTTTATCTATAGGATAATAAGAGAAAATAGCAAAATCGTCAACAGTTAATCCATTATTAGCTTCTTTAACCATAGTATTTATATAAGATAAAATTTTGTTTTGGAATTTAATTTCAACTTTGTTATCATCACTTAAAGTTTCCCATATTTTTTCATTTTTTCTTTGTAAAACTCTTTTTTCTACTTTAACTCCGTCTTCTTCTACTTCCACTTTTAAAACTTTATATTCTTTTCCTTTATCATCAGTAAATCTAACATAATTAACAACTTTTCCATTTTGGTCTGTAAAAGATTTTTCTTCTTTTATTAATTCTACGCCATTTAAAGTTACTTTTTCAATGTTTTGATAATCCTTAGGTAAAACTTCAGATAAAAATAAAATTTTAGGGTGATTACCAACAAAAAATTCTGGTTTTTTAACACCATTTAAATCATTTGGCATTTTACCTTCTAAATTTTTAAGAACAGCATCATAATATGTATCTATAAAATCAGTTAATTGTTCTTTATCCATAACTTTATTTTCTAAATCAACAACAGTTTTTCTAAAGTTAAATTCAGCAAAAACTTCCATATATACTTTATTTAATTCTTCTTCAGTATAATTTTCTTGATTTTTTATTCTTTCTTTAAATTGTTTTGATGTTTTTAAATCATCTTCTTTTTCAATTTTAACTAATAATTTTTCTACAACAGTTTCCATATCCATATCTTTTTTTAAGATTGTAGATATTTCTTTACTATATTGTTTTTCAAAATTATTAAAAAATTCAATATCCTCTTCAGGTATATACTCTAATTTTTTTTCTAATTCTAATAAAGTAGTTTCATTTTCTTTGATTTGTTTATCTAATTCATCATCATTTTTGTTATTATCTTCGCTATTATTTTTTACACCTAATACTAATTCTTCATCTTCTTCTGAAGTAAAAGTTTCAGTTTTATCAACATTACCAGCTTCAAACATTTTTTGTAAATTATTTGCCTGACTAGTATAATCATTAATTTGAATTTGTAAAATTTCATTCTTTTTAATTTTATTAATCAATTTTAAATATTTATCAGCATTTTTGTTTTTAATTGTATCTTTAAACTCTTTTTGATTTTTTTCAGAGTTTTCATCTAAAATAGAATTAATTCTATCAAATTGTTCTTCAAATAATTTTGGTGTTAAAGGAGTTATTTGTTCATTTAATACACCAGAATTTCCTAATTGTAAAATACTTTTTTTATCAAGTAAAGCTTTAGGTATTCTATTTTTTAAATCCATTAAAGAAGTGAATTCACCATTTTTTAATTCTTCATATATAGCTATAATAGCTTGTTTTTTAACTGATTTAATTTTCATAGGTGAAAAAGTTATGCTTCTATCTTTTAAATCATAATCAAAATCTTTATTTAATTGATTTAATTTCATTAATTTAACATTAATATCTGTTCCAGCTATTTCTCTAAAAATACGTTGTGCAGAGTCTAAAGAACTATCTTCTAAAGATAAAGCATAGAATTTTTCAGGATAATAATATTTATGAAACGCAAAATCATATGTTAATAAACGATAAGAAGCTGAGTGTGATTTATTAAACGCATAACTTCCAAATCCAACTATTTTATCAAATAAATATTCAGCTACTTTTTTATTAAATGTTTTTTCTCTTTTAACTTCACTATCTTTTATTTTAATATTATCAAATTGTTTTTCTATAAAAGGTTTAACAATACTACTAATATTATTCATTTTATTAAATAATTCATCTTGAATTTTGAATTTTTTACTATTTAATTCAAATAATAAACTATCATTTTTATTAGCTTTAATTTCTTTAGAAATATTAGATAATTCAATTTCTAAAGCTTTAATTTCAGTATCTTCTTGTCCAAAAGATTTATAAATATTATATAATTTTTTATTATCAGTAGTTAATTCAAATACAATTTTTTCATTTTCAACATTAAATTTACTATTAAAGAAATTAATTTCTTTTCCTTCATAAGTAACAACAGTTTCAAATTCTTTATTTCTTTCAACTTTAACTTTTGGATTATCTATTTTATCTAATTTATCATACATACCTTTAACTAATTCTGGTTTAATACTCATTAAAGCTTCATAGTTTTGTTTAGCAACAGCTTTTCTTAGTAAGTCAGAACCACCTTTTGTAAATCCAGAAATTCTAGTAGCAATACTCATAATTTGCTCTTGATAAACAATAGTACCGTAAGTTTCTTTTGTTATATCCATATATAAATCTGAAGAAATTATAGATTTTTCTAAATTAGAAGCAACATCTATAGTTTTTTTAACACGTTCTTCTATATTATTACTTTCATTATAAAATTTAACAAAATCTCTTTCAAGAACTTTTAATTCTTCTAAATCTTCTTTTTCAAACTCTTGTCCATCTTTAACTCTTTGAATTATTGTATCTAAACCTTTTCTTATATTATCTTTAAAAGTTTTAGAGTCAAAATATGATGTAGCGTTCATAATATCATTGAATAATGATTTATTAACAAGTTGTTTAAATTTGTTGTCTTTAATTTTATCATATCGTTTATCAGTAATTTCATTAGTTAATTTACCAGGTTTAATTTCATCACCATTTAATACTAAATCTAATTGTCTTTTATATTTTCTTTGTAAATCAATATATTTATTAGTAATAAAAGCATCAACAGCTCCAGCTTCAATAGGCCCTGGTCTATATAGTGCTAAAGCCGCAATTAATGTTTCAAAATCTAAAGGTGCTAATTGTTTTAACATTTTTTTCATACCATCAGACTCTATTTGGAATATGTTAGCATTTAAACCTTTTTGAATAACTTCAAAAACATTAGCATCGTCTAAAACATTAAAATTAAAATTTAACTCTTCATAATCATTTGTTACTAATGATTTTTCTTTTTTCATTCTTAATTTAAAATATAGAACCATTGATTTTAAACCAAGTAAGTCCCACTTAGTTTCGTGTTCTCGTATATTTTTATCAAAAATAGAAGTTTCATTATTAACCATAGTTAAAACATTTTCAGGTAGATTTGGTATCATAACCCCACCTGCGTGAGCACCTGTTGATAATAATAAATCATTTAATTGGTCTAAATCTTCTTTAACATTATCTAAAAATGGAGTATTTAATTCTTTAACATTATTTATGTTATCTTCCATACTTAAATCAGTATTGTATTCTTTTAAGAAGTTTCTTAAAGCCATTTGAGGAAGTCCTCTTGTTCTTAAATAATTACTTAAAATAGTTTTATCTGTTGATTTAATTTTTGTTGCTATTTTTGTTGCATATTTAGCATATTTTCTTTTAATCATAATATTAACCATTTTTTCATTAAAACCATTTTCTTCAACTAATAATTTTTTAAGTTCTTTATCACTTAAACTAAATTCTTTATTTAATAAATCAATAACATATTCTTTTGTGATATTTTCACCGTAAGGAATATCTGTATCAACGTCTGGTTCTGATACCCTTTCTGGGTTCATAAATCTCTCAAAAAGTAAATTGAATGATATAGGGTCTACTTCTGTAATACCTAACATATAAGCTAACATAGAACCTGCCGCTGAACCCCTACCAGGCCCGTGTCCTATACCATTTTTTTCTAATGTTTGTAAAATTTTTCTCATTTGGAAATAATAATTAAATACAGTTTCATAGTTACCAAAATTACCAAGAGTTTCAACTTCATAAACAATTCTAGCAGTATATTCATCTTTTGTATCTTTAACATATTTTTCAAATTCAGGATTAGTTTTTATTTCATTTTCAATAAAATCATAAAATCTATCTTTATTTGAAGATAATTTTCCTAAATCTAATTCATTAATATATTTATTAGCTTCAGCAATTTCATTTGGTTTTAAATTCTTAATTTGTTTATTTGATAAATAAGAATAATATTTTTTCTTATCTTCAACATATCTTTTAATTGCTGTTTTTTTAACAACATTCATCATTTCTCTTGTTTCCCAAGCTTTTCTTAATTCAGAATACATTAAGTTTTTATATTCTTCTGGAGTTTCTGGATTTTCTTTTAATCCATCAATTAATCTAACAGTATTTGGTAATGGTTTAACATTACGTCTATAAGGTTTAAATCCTTTAGAATTATCTAAAATAAAATTAGAGTTTTCATAAATATCTTTAAATTCTTCATAAGGGAATATATTTAATAATTCTTCTTTATTTGGTATGTGTCCGTCTTGATAATTTTTATCTAAATTTATTCTATTATTATCTTCAATAGGTGAAGTTTTAATATTATTGAAACGAGTTTTTTTCATATAATTTAACCCTTTTTCAATATTACTATTTTCAACATATTTATTATTAATCCATAAAACTCTTTTATTAGTAATATTAGAATAATCTTCTAATGAGTAAGGTTCTACTTTAACAAAAACATTAGTGTTTTTAAATTCTTTGTCTAAAGATTTTGGTATTGCAACAAAAATACCTAATTCTTTAATTGCAACTTCTAAATCTTCTTTATAAACTTTACCTTCATTAATAATTGGTAAAATGTCTAATGCTTTAGGATTTGGTAAAATAATAGATACAGTTTCATCTAACTCTATTACTTTAACTTCTATAGTATTAATATTTTCTACACCTTTTTTACTTAAAGTTTTATAGTTATCATAAGCATTATGAAAAATTTCATCAGATAAAGCAAATTTATTAATACCTAACTCTTTCATTTTTTCAACAATTCTGCCTGTAGAAGCTGAAGAAGTTTTAGAAAAATCAGATTTTAACCCTAAATAACCTTTGATTTCAATTTCATCAATGTTTTTAACAGGTTCAACTTCAATTAAATTTTTTACAACTTTTTCTTCAGTTAAAATGTCTTCAAAACCGTGTTTATTAACATATTCTTTTAATTGAGATTCTATAACAAAAGAGTTTAATTCAATATCTAATTTAGCTGTATGTATTGTTTTTCTTTCCATTTTTTTAGTTAAAATATTATTAATATAATTAAAATCTTCAAAATTATCTAATCCATTTTTTTCAAATATAGATTTAACTTTATTCATTTCTTCATTACTTAAATTTTCAATAGAGTCTATTACTTTTTCTTTATCTAAATCACCTTCAAATAATTTACCTAAAATATTAGAAATTGTATTAACTTCTTGTTCATTTTTAATTTTATTTAACACACTTTTAAATTCAGTATGTAAACCTTTTATTTCTTTCATTAAATAAACTTTAATTAATTTATCCATATTAGTAACATTTTTAGCACCTAATTGAATATCAAAGTGCATAGTATCAATAACAAGTGGGTTAGTAATAGTTTCTAAACCATTTTTTTCTAATATATTTTTAACGTCAAAGTTGTAAACATTGTGTCCACGATAAACATTTTCATTTAAAATATTATTAATATAATTAATTTCAGATTGATTATCTTTGAAATAAGGTTGATTTGTGTTTTCTCTAAAGCCAAATTCAGCTAAAAATCTTTCAAAAATTTTTTCTTTTTTACTGTCTAAAGTACCTTTTTCATCTAATAAAGATTTTACGTGTTCTATTTGTTCAGTATATTTTTTCTTAAAATCTTCTCTTTTAGTTTCTTTTAATTTTTCTTCAAGTTCAGTTAAAAACTTTTTACCTTTATTTAAAACGTGGAAGTCATTAATCATACTTTGTAATAAATCAATTTTACTTTCTTTATTTTTATATTTTTCTAAATAAGCTTCCATTAAAACTAAATATTGATTTTTTTCTATTAATTGTTTGTCAATAATTTTATGAACTACCATAGCTCCAATTTCTATTGGATTTTTAGATTTATATAATTTATCAACTTCTTCTTTAAAAACTAAATCTCCAATAGAATTAAATAACAATTTATTTTTATCTTTATCAAAAATAAAAGGTGTATTTTCTTGAATTGTAATTAAACTACCGTCATTAGTTTTTAAACCACCATTTTTTAATTCTTGTAATATATTATTTTCGTTCATTTCAAGAGTGTCGTGATTTTTAAAAGTTAAAACTTTTTTATAATTATTAAAATATAATTCTACTTGAGTTGTTTCTTCTTCGTTTTTAATAATTTTTATACTTAAATCTTTTTTTAAGCCATATTTAATACCATAAAGTTCAACCATTTCAGCAGGTTCGTCTCTAGTACCTAATCCTGTAGTTTCAGTATCAAATAAAAATAAATCATTTTTTTGTTTTAAGAAATGAAATATAGGGTGTTCGTTTTTATGGATTTTTATTTTTTTCATTAATTGCCTTTTTTTTATGTATTTTTTGTATTTTTATTATATCAAAAAGATTAAAAAAATACATTTAAAAATATTATTTTTATATTTTTTTTTTGATAATTAAAGTTTTTGTAATAACTAATAGTGTTAAAATTCAAATATGAAATTGATTGTATTGAAATTGATAATAATTTAACTGATGAAGAATTTTAAGAAATAGTTCTTGAGGAGGCTTTTAATAAATTGTATAATATATGGTGTAAAGCAGAAGAAAAAATAAAATTAAGCCCTTCTATAAAGAAGGGTAGTTATAATCACGAGATTTATATGCTGTAACTTCAGAAGTTTGTCCAATTCGTTGATTTTCTATGTAAAACATTTGTTTAATTAAATCATTATTTTGATAATTTGACGAAAAATTATGATTTGAAAATAATATTCTTTCTGTAATACCATACTCATTTTTAATTTTTTCAATTTCTTTAAATAAATTGTTAATTTGAATTGTTAATTGAATTGGTATAGATGTTTTATCTAATACTAAATAATCAATTTTTTCTTTAATTTTATTTATTTTTTCAAAACGCTCAGGTTTTTCATTTGCAATTTTTTCAATTTCTGAAAGAACATAAGAAACACCATTTGTATAAATAATTTTTCCTCGTTCTTTGTCATAAGAAGGTATACCATTTCCAATGTCAACATTTTCCATTATACTTAAATTTTTCTTAATTAAGTCCTGTTCTTTTTTAGGTAAAGTATTATAATAAGCTGTTAAATTATATCGAACTTTATGAGTTGTCTGAGCTTGTGTTTGAATATTATTATTCAAAAAAATATTAAAATTATCAATTAATTTTTTTGTTACATATTCTTTTTCTCCTTCACTTTCAAAACCTTTTTCCATTTTTTCTTTTAAATCTTCTGGATTTGAAATAAAAGAAGAATAAAAAGCTTTAATTATTTCTTCATCTTTCATAGTAATAATTAAATCTTCAATATTATTAATATAAGAATATTGTTCGTTCTGTAATTTGATAAGATTGTTAAACATTCTAGTAGTTAATAATTCTTTATCATTATTACCAGCGCTTATATTTATTTTAATTCCTTTTTTTGCTAGTGAGAATAAAGTATTAAAATTTTTAACCATAATATTTGTATAAACTTTATTTCTTAATTCAAGAATTTGTTCATCAGTAAAACCATTTGCTTTTAAAAGTTGATTATCATAAACATTAGTTTGAATACCTAAATGTTTATATATTTCATTAGAAATTTGTTTTTCTGAACGAATAATACCATTCATAGAAAAATTAAGATTTATTTCGGCTTTAGGCATAAGTTTTTTTAATTCATTTCGTATATCAGTTACTTCTAAATGATACTCCATTTCAATTTTACCAAAATTTTCTTTTGTTGAATAATCTTTAATAGGAGTTCCAGAAAAAGCACTTTCCATACTTTTATTATTTTCATAAAATAAAGAATTAAAAAATTCAAAATTAATAATTCTTCCTTCAATATTTTGTTCTTTAAGTGTACGTTCTTGGACTTTTTTCATAAGTGTTCCGTGAGGAACTCCACCGTTTGCTTTTGTTTGTTCTATATTAGGTCTTAAAATATGTTCATATTTTTTAAATTTTGTATAATCAGTAAAAAAATCTAAGTTTAATATTATTTTTCCTTCATAATTCTCATTTAATTTTTCTTTTTCCATTACATATTTAGCATAACTATTATTTAATTTTTCTTTTAAATTATAAACTTCTTCAAGATTATTGTTATTTTCTCGATTTTTAATTTTTTGTACTAATATTTTTGTTTCTACTAGACTTTTTATTTCCTCTTTATCAGTTGAAGAAAATAAAGAACCTAATTTATCAGCAAAATTTTTAATTATCATTTTTAAGCCTTTAACTATTTTAGATTTTAATTTTATTATAAATAAAAATTATAAATAATTCATTTAATAAAAAAATATTTAAATTTTTTATTATTTTTTTAATTTTTTTTATTTATATTTTTTTGTTATAATGTTTTTATTCAAAAAAATTTTTGAGTAAAAAAAAAAGTAATAAAAACAAAAAAAACACCTATTTTAAGGATAAAAATGAAGAATAATCAAATTGAATTGAACAAATTAAAATCAAAATTAAAGAAAAAAGAGGATATATCTATTAATAAAGATACTACTATAAACAGTAGAGAATTAATAGTTATAAAAAATGATGGTAGGGAACAAATTTTTGATTTTTCAAAAATTGAAAAAATGATATTATGGTCACGTAATAACGATAAAAATTTAACAAAAATGTTAATAGATGCAACTTCTATTAAACTTTATAATAAAATGAAAACTATTGAGATTCAAGAACAGTTAATAAAAACTACTGAGTCTTTAATCTCAAGATTAAATCCTCAATGGGAATATGTTGCAGCAAAATTATATTTAGTTAAATTATATAAAGACTCTTACAATATTGGTGGTTATCCACATATGAAAGAATATTTAAATAAAGCTTTCAGAAATAGAGTTTTAGATAAAGAAATTTTTGACAATTATACTCCTCGTGAAATTGACGAACTAAATAATAATTTAGTTTCTGAAAGAGATTTTCTTTTTACTTATAAAGGACTTAAAAGTTTTGCAGATTCTTATATATTAAAAACTTCAAACACAAGAAAGCCAATAGAGTTGCCTCAATTAACTTATATGAGAGTTGCTATGTCGTTACATTACAAAAAAACTGGTAGATATAGAATAGAACGTGTTTTAAGAACTTATAATAATATATCAACTTTCAAATATACATTAGCAACTCCTATTATGTTAAATGCGGGAACATTTAATTTTCAATTACGTTCTTGTGTATTAAATGATATGCGTGATAATAGTATAAGTATTATGGATACTAATAAAAATTTAGCTATTTATTCAAAATTTAAAGGTGGTACTTCTTTAAATATTGATGAATTAAGACGTTCAGGTTCTTATATTAATGGGAACGACGGTAAAAGTTCAGGCCCAGTACCATTTATAAAAATAACAGAAACAATTATGAAAGCGTGGAACCAGGGAGGAAAAAGACCTGGAATGTGTGCAATTTATTTTTCTTGTTGGCATTATAATTTTGAAGAATTAATTGTTCTTAAATCTAATGGTGGAACTGATGAAAATAGAGCTAGAGGTCTTAAATATGGTGTTAAAATAAACAATGTCTTCTTACAAAGATGGATTAAAAATGAAGAATATACTTTATTTAACCCTTCAGAAACTCCTAAGTTACTTACTACTTATGGTAAAGAATTTGAAGAGGCTTACTTAGAATATGAAAATACTCCAGGGTTATTAAAAAAGAAACTTTCTGCAAGAGATATGTGGGAAATGGTTATGAAAGAAAGAAGTGAAACTGGAAATATTTATTTATTTAATATAGATAATGTAAATATGTCTAATATGTTAGGAGTAATGGTAAAACAATCTAATTTATGTGCTGAAATTGTTGAATATACAAAACCTTCGGTTCTTCTTTCTGAAGAGTTGTATTTTGACAAAGATATGAAGGCTAAAATAAGAAAAGAATATGAAGCAGGTGAAATTGCTTTATGTAATCTATTATCATACAATTTTTATGATTTATATAAAGATGATGCCTATACTGATGAAGAAATTTATCAAATAATAGAGTCTGGTATGGAAGCTATGGACGCTACTTTTGACGTTCAATTCTATCCTTCACTTGAAGCTGAATATTCAAATAATAAATGGAGATATATTGGTTTAGGTGGATTGAACTATGCTAAATTATTAGCTTCTAAAAAAATTAAATTTGATAGTCAAGAAGCTTTAGAATTTACTCGTGAATTATTTGATGATTGGTCTTATAAAATATTAAAAATTTCTTGTGAAATGGCAAAAAAATATGGAGCTTTCCCTAACTTTAAAAATACTGAATGGGCTAAAGGTTACTTGCCTGTATTTAAAGCTAATAAAAAAGCGTTGGCATTAACAGAATTTCAACCTGATATGGAAAAATGGACGGAGTTATCTAAAGAAATAGTTAAATATGGTTTAAGATTTGCATTACATATGGCTATAGCTCCAACAGCTACTTCTGGTGTTGCTATAAATTCTACTCCATCTATTGAACCTATTTTTGATTTTGAGTTTCAAGAAGAAAGTAGTAGAGGTACAATTACAACTTTAGCACCAGAAATCAAAAAATATGGTATGTTTTATGTTCCTGCTTTTGAAGCAGACCAAAATAAACTAATGGAATTAGCGGCAATTAGACAAATTTATTTAGACCAGTCTCAGTCTGTAAATGTTTATTACAAACCACCATTTAGTTTAAAACAGCTTAGTGAAAATACTTTATATGGTTTTTCTTTAGGTGTTAAAACTTTATATTATTTCCAAACTAAAAAAGACGGTGACGAAGATGTATGTAAAAGTTGTACTTGATTTATTAATCAAAATATAAAATAATAAAAATATAAAAATAAATTAAAAAAAAAACAATAAATTAAGGATTTAAAAAAATGAAAAGTATATTAAATGTAGATATTAAAGATGATATAAAAAATCAAACAATATTTTTTGGAAATAATAGTGGTATTCAGAGATTTGACTATTACCATTACGAAAAAGCAAAAGATTTAGAAAGAAAACAAAGAGGTGCTTATTGGAACCCGAACGAAATATCATTATCTAATGATATTTTAAAATATAGGACTTTACCTATTAGTATTCAAGCTAGATTTGAAGCTAATATAGCCTATCAAACTTTAATGGATAGTGGTAATAATATTGGTTTAGATGAAGCTTTAATACCATTAGTAACTTCACCTGAAATTATGGCATTATTAAAGACTCAATCATATTTTGAGTTAATTCACTCTTTATCTTATGCTCATAACTTGATTACGGTTTTTCCAGACCCTTCTCATATTTATGATAGTATTAGCGTTAATGAATTTATTAAAAATAGAGTTAATAAAGAGATTGAAATATATACAAAATTAAAAGATATTGCTATAGGTAACGGCGATATTATAGCTTTAATTAAAAGAAGATTTAAAAAATTATTAAATCGAGATATTCCTAAAGGGTTTAAATCTTTATTTGATAAATTTTCTGACTCTATTAAAACATTGTTTGATAAAGAGGCTCAACTAGAAGAAGATAAAAAAACAATTTTAGAAGCCTTAATTAGAATTAATGCTCTTGAAGGATTAAAATTCTATGTTTCATTCTTAATGACTTATAAAATTAACGATGAATATGGTAGAAAAATACCAGGTGCTACAAAAATTATTAAATTAATTAATTTTGATGAAGATTTACACGTTTTAGCTTTCCAACTTCTTATTAATATTTTAAGAAAAGAACAAAGAGAAGGATTTACTCACTTATTTAAAAAAGGTGAAAATGGAGAACAATCTTGGTTTGAAGAAGTAGCTTATAAAGTTTATGAAGAGGTTTATCAAGGTGAAAAAGATTGGGCTATTTACTTATCTAATTTTACAGAAGCAACAAAAGACGGAGAAGACGACGTTGCTATTAATTTATTAAAAAAAGATGATGTAGAAAAATACAAAAAACTTGGTTATACAATTAACGAACCAAAAACAATTCCAGGTTTAACTATGGATTCTTTAGATAATTTCTTAAAATATTATGTAAATTTAAGAACAACGGCTATAGGATTAGAAGCGCCTTTTGAAAATGTAAATGATGAAGACTCTACTATAATTTTCTTCAAAAAAGAGAAAAATATAAATAACGAGAAAACAGCGGCACAAGAAACAGAAATTTTATCATACTCTATTGGACAATTAAATAATGATATTGATGATGAAGTATTTGAAAGTAGATTATTTAATCTTAGAGATTTTGAAAATTAATTTTCTAAAATAGTATCAACCTAAGTGGTTGATACAATAATTAAAACATTTAATTAATTAAGTTTTTCCATTTCTTCTTTATATTTTAAATTATTATAATCATTTAATTCACTTTTAATTTCAATATGTAATTTTAATATTTCATTTGATAAAAAATTAATTCTATCATATTTTTTTTCAAACTCTTTACATATTGTTAAACCATCAATATTTCCATTTAAATGATTTATTATTGTTTTATATTTACTATTTCTTTGATTTTGTGTTTCATTAGTTAAAAATAAAATTTTATCTTCTATTTGATTTAAATCTGTATAAACTTGTCTCAATTTTTCAAGTGTTTTATTTTTTTTAAATAAACTAAACATAGATAAATCCTTAATATTTTTTATATAAGGAATTATAACAATTAAAAAATTAAAGTAATATTAAATGTATGTAAAAAAAGATTAGAAAAGTAATAAAGATATTACTTTTCTTTTTAAATTATTAATTAAAACAAAGTCTTGAAGAGTAATCTATTTCTTTAACTTCTTTATTAAAAATAAGTTTTTTATCAAAATGGTTTGTTTTGGTACAATATTTTTCATTCCCTAAATTTTTTTCTTCAATCAAATCTTTAAATTTTTTATCAAAAGTATATTTTTTAAATGATTCTGAATCTTTAAAAGTATATAAAGTTTTATCTAAAGATTGTATAACATTTTGACTTAAATAATAAGGAGCTACATCATCAATATATAAATTAGTTTTATATTTAAAAATTCCTAAAAATTTTTTTTCAATTTTTAATTTTATACTAAATTTAAGATTACTATAGTCATTATTAACAAAACTTAAAGGCATTTTAATATCTTTATATGTTTGTACAACTTCACACTTACAAATATAAATAATATCATCTTTAATGATAGGACAAAATAAATCACCTTTAAAACCATTAGGAGTTTCAGATTTTTGATAAAAAGCAGACCAGTCATATGTCATAATAATATTCCTTTTTTATTTTAATTTTATCAATTATATACTTAAAATAATCTTAAAAATATTATAATTTATGTAAAGGCAAATTGTAAATTATACAATAATGTAATCTAGGGTCTATTTTTAAAGAAATTAAAACTTTAATTTTTAAATAATAACATTTTAAAAGTGAAAATAAATCTTTTCTTTTACTTAAAATATTAATATAACTAATATCTTGAACAATAGGAATTATATCACCAGAACAATCATATCCATAAGGGTAAATAAATAAATTTTTTTCTTTATAAGAAATTTTATTTCTATAATCATCATAAGTAATGCAAATTCTAGGAATTTCATATAAAAATTGTTTATCACTATCAAATAAGTTCATATCTTTTCTATCTACTTTAAAAGAAATATAAATATCAAAATTATTAAGAAAAATTTCTTGCATTTCAGATGTTTCTAATTCAGGATAATGTATATTAGTATAAACATATTCTATTTCCCAATATTTATCTAATCCTAGATTTTTAAATATATTTTTAATATATTCTTTTCTTTTAATATTATTTGAAGATTTATCTAAAGTCTTAAAATTTTCTTCAAGTAAAATTTTTTCTAATTCAGAATAAAATTCTTTAATAATAAAATTATTTAAATACTTCAATAAATCATTGTTTCTATCATTTTCTTGAATAAATGATTTTAAAGTAAAAAAACTGAAATCTGTTGTTTTCATAATCATTATACTTCCTCTTTTAATTGATAATTATTTGTTGCAAAAAAGTTTAAAATATCTTTTATAATTTTTAAATTTAATCTTCCAAAATTATTGTTAATTTTTTTTTCTAAAAATGTTAATTGTTTATAATTCCAAGTTATATCATTATAATTTAATAAATGTTCTAAGAAATTTATTTGATTAGAAAAAACAAATTTTAAATTATTTAATTTGTTATCAAAAAAAACAGCTCCATTTTTCAATAAAATATCAAAAATAATTATATTATTATTTTCAATACAATACATTATGAAAGACCATTCTGTATTAATTTTTTTATTTAAATCTAAAGTTTCTTTTTCAAGAAGATAAGTTAACAATTCTAAATTATTTGTTTCTATAATAGCTTGTAAAATAGAAATTTTCCACCATCTTCTATCATTATAAGAAAAATCAAATGAGAGAACATCATCTTTAAAATTTTCAAGTTTATTTAAAAGTCTTATAATAATATCATTATCAGCTTTATCTAAAATAGCATCTGCAATTATTGTATTATATTTTATATGTTTGTGACCACCAATAGAAAGAAAATAATCTATAATATCATTATTATTATATTTTATAGAATTAATTAAATAATCAGATGTTTTTAAATTTAAATTATTAATCTTTTTTATATTTTCTAAATCATTGTTTTTAATTAAATCATTAACAAAATTAAAACCAAATTTTTTTAAAATTTTTTTAAATATACACATTTTTATTAACCTTTTATAATTTAATAATATTAAAATCTATCTGTTTCTGATTTTTCATAAAAATAATTTAAATATTGTTTTTTATCTTCGAAAGCATAATCCCAATAACCACCAAAATTACAATAAATACCATCTGTTATTCCAAAAAACAATTTAATATATTCTTTTATTTCTTCTTTAATTATTTTATAATCTTTATCATTTAAAAATTCATAACCGTCATCAGTAAAAAATTCAATAATAAATTCATTTTCTGTATAAAAAACATTACCTTTATCTTTTAAAATGGTTTTAATTTTATTAAAAACAACTTTTAATATATACTCTTTAGCAAATAAAAAATATGGTGAACCTTCTTTAATATGTTCTTCCACATTTAATAGTGTTCTTGCAAATGATTTAAAACTTTCTTCTTTTTCCATAAACAATCTAAGAACTAATTGTTGTTTAGAAAAATAATTGATATGATATTTTACAGATATTCTTTTTATTTTAGGTAACATTTTATAATCCTATTTAAGTTATATTAAAAATATTATCATAATATAACTTAAATTCTATTTAAAAAATATCATTAACGTGAGTGTTTTCATATTCTAAAGTTTTACCTGTTGTTTTAAACACAACATTTTCATTTGGACAATATCTTTCGTGGCTTAAAATTAAAAATTGGTTCTTTTTAACATCTATAGGGTCATCATTTAAAAGTTCTTCAATAAAGAATCCAACAGCAGAACTTCTACTAACACCAACAGTACAATGAACTATAAATTTTTTATCTTGGTTATCAATAATAAAGTTTTTAAGAATATCAATTTGTTCATCAGAAATACTTGAAATATCTTCTTTAGCATCAAAATAACTATTAGTAGATTTTAAGTTGTAATTAATATCAGAAAATGATAAATATAAAAAATTATTAAAATATTTAAATACATTGTCATCAATAAATTCTTCATTTGGTTCTGTAATTGATATTACATTATAATTTTTAAGAAAATCTTTATTAGCTAAAAGAGTTAAAGTAAGAAAATCTTTTCTACCAAAAATAAAATCTATATGTTTTGTTTTAGCTGTAAAAAAATGTAACTTATCAAATTCAATTTTATCTAAACCTTTATTAATTATATCATTTAAATAACTTTTATCTTCATTATTTAAATAATTTATAATTTCATTATTCATAGTAATCCTTTTTTTAATTGAAATATTTTTTATATTTTAAGTAAAAACAACAATATACAAATATATTGTTATTTAAAATATCTATTTTTTTTCTTTTGTTTTGAAAAAATTTCTTTAATATAATTATTTATTTTTTCACAAGTTTTTTCTTTATCAATTAGATATTCATCTTGCCAATTAGATATTCTTTGTGATAAAAAAGGGTCATTTAATTTTTTATTTAAACTATTAATAAATAATAAACCTTTATCAGTAATATATAATATTTTTAAATCTTCATCAAATTTTATAATATTTAATTTTTCAAGATTTTGAATAATATATGGTCTTGAAGCAGGAGAACCTATCTTTTGTTTATCCATTTTTTGTATAATTTTAGCGTAATTAAAATATTTTTCTTCTTTTTTAATCATAAAACATAAATATATCATATATTTTGTAAAACCAAATTTAGAATACAATTCTTCATCATTATTGTCAAAAATATTTTGATATAATTCTTTTATTAAAATATTTGAATTTAATTGATAATTATATTCAAAATATTTTTTTATATATCCTCTTTCTTTAAAATTTTCAAATAAAGTTATTCTATTTTCTTTGTAAGTTTGGTCATTAAATAATAAATTAATATTTTTATTTAAAGTTGTTTCTTCCATATAGTTAGTATTTAAAAAATAAATATTATTAAAAATTTCATTAATATTTTTTCCAGTAGTTAAAAAAATTTCATTCCAAGTATTATAACAGCCAGATTCATCATTATCAGAAGCTATAATTATATCTTCAAATTGTTCAAAAAACTCTTTAGTTAGATTTTTATAAGAATTTGAATAACTTGAGTTAAGAATATCTTCTTTTTGATTAGGAAAATCTATAATTAAATTTTCAATTAAATTTCTATTATTAAACTTATAATTAATTTCATTAATTAAAGGTAAATCTTTATATTTGATATTTTTTTGTACATATTTAAAAATGAAAAAAGGTACTACTGTATGAGCGAAGTGGAATTTAAAATCTCTTGTTTTGTACAATTCATTAAATTCAGAAGTTTCTTTTATTTGTTTTAATTGTGTAGTTTTTTCACAAATCATTAATGTTTTTATTTTCATATTAATTCCTTAAATTTTTTATTTAAAGTATTTCACTTGTTCAAGTGGTGGCTTTGCCATCTATAACTCTTTGAAATTATATTAAATAAAAAAAATTAAGTCAATACTTTTAATTAAAAATCACTTTTTTTAATTTCTTTTCCAGTCATTTTAAAATAAACAATTTTATTAGGTGAATATCTCCAATGATTTAATATTAAATCTTGATTTATTTTTCTTTCATTTTCATCATTATTTAAAATTTCTTCAATATACATTCCTATAGCTGAACTTCTACTTATACCAGCAGAACAATGTACTATGAATTTTTTATCTTTGTTATCAAGAATAAAATTTTTAATTTGTTCAATTTGTTCATTAGTTATTTCAGTTTTTTTTAATTCAATTAATTGATTTTTATCATTAACATTATTAGTTTCACTAATAAGTTTATCAATATCTCTTCTAATATCTGAAAATACTAATTTTAAAGAATT
>RRZU012488994.1_pt1 | contig 29281 bp, 34 predicted proteins | sample 2165561 | NCBI WGS metagenome assembly RRZU01 (sample SAMN10456909, study PRJNA506462) | wastewater metagenome | isolation source: wastewater sludge | place: USA: Moscow, Idaho | reverse complement strand
GCAGGGTGTCTTCGCGGACCACGCCGCTGCCCCGACGGGCTCGGCGCACGTGCAGAACGACCTGCCCCACAACATCTCGGGCGCTGCCTATTCGGCTGGTGTGACCGATTTCTCGGCCGAGGCGTTCATCGACACGGCGGTGACCATGGGCGACAGCGCGGAAGCGCTGGGCATGTGCTTCATGCACTCGATCGTCTATGCCCGCGCCCAGAAGAACAACCTGATCGACTTCATCCCCGACGCCAACGGCGTGGTCAACATTCCCACGTTCCTCGGCCGTCGTGTGATCGTGGACGACGGGCTGCCCAACCCGGCCGGCACTGGCGCTGCCCAAACGGCTGCGGGCATCTACCACACCTGGCTGTTCGGCGGTGGTGCGGTGCGCTATGGCGTTGGCACGCCGGAGACGCCCTTCGAAACCGACCGTGTGGCTTCGGCTGGTGACGGTGGTGGTCAGGAAATCATGTATGACCGCGTTCAGTGGTGCTTGCATCCGGTCGGCCACGCCTACGTCGGCACGCCCCCGAATGGCGGCCCGACCAACGCGGCGACGACCAACAACCTGGCCGCGGCGACCTCCTGGCAGCGGGTCTTCACCGAACGGAAGCAGATCAAGATCGCGCGGCTCATCACCCGCGAAAGCTGATCGAACTGAGGGGCAGCTCAGGCTGCCCCTTTTCACAACAAGCTTCTGAAAGGAAAGACCATGACGAAAGGACTCCCCAAATCGCTTTCGCGGGGCCCCGCCCTGAAGAAACCGATCATCAACCAGACCATCCGGGTCAACACCACCGTGAACGTCGTTGCTGCGGCTGCGGGCGTTGGCTTTGGCTCTGTGGTTCTGGCTGCGTTCCCCGAAGGCAACGTGCTCCATCTGGGCGCCGTTGCCAGCCTGCGTTTCTCGGCTCTGGGGGCCAACGCGGCCAATGTCATCGCTGCCTTCAATGGCGACTATGCAGTGGGCACGGCGGCGGACGCCGACGGTGCCCTAGCCGGCGCCGAGGGGAACCTCGTCCCGACGACGGCCTTTGGCCCGGCGGTCGCGCGGGTCACGCCCTTTGCTCGGGGCGCGGCGCCTGCTCCGGCTCAGGCGATCTTCGACAACACGGCCAAAACCGTGAACATGAACCTGAACGTGCTGCTGGACGCGGCTGACATCACCGACGCCACGACGGTCACCCTGACGGTCGAAGGCACTCTTGACATCGCCTATCTGATGCTGGGCGACGACTAACCTGCAGGGCTCACTCAGGTGGGCCCTGCTCCAACCTGCGGAGCAATCAGATGGCAAAGACGAACGAAGAAATTCTGGAGGCCCTGCTTGGGCTCTCGCCCGGCAACGACGAGCACTGGACCGCCGACGGTCTTCCGCGTCTCGATGCCGTGGAAAATTTGCTTGGGGCCAGTGTGACCCGCAAGCAACTGACCAATGCCGCCCCGGACTTCAATCGGGCCATGGCGCAATCTGTGGTCGAAGAGGCCGCCAGTCAGGGCGACACTGAACAGCCGGACACCGATAAGACCGAACCGAGCGCTAATCCGCAGCCCCTCGGGGACCCGGATGAGACCGATACAGCCACGGCAGACGCCGGCGGGCATGACGACTTCGATCCTCTCGCAGAAGGCCCGGGCGACGAAGAAGCCGAGCTGGACGAGGCTATCCAGGAAGCGCAGGATCGTGTGAGCGCCATTCAGCGGGCTCTGGAACAAGGCAAGCTGGCACTGGCAGAAGCCGAGCAGGACCTTGCCAATGCCGTCAACGCCAAGAACTCGGCTTTCCCGCCCCTGAGCGCCGCCGAGGCCATTCAGCAGTTCCAGCGCAGCGAGCATGAAAAGCGGGCTGCGGCACGGGGTGTGGCTTTGGGTCCTGTGGCCTCGCCGATCGACGCCGCCCTGAAAGCACGTCGCACCAATCAGGGCCGTCGCACGCCGGACCTGTTCAGCACGAAAGGGTAAGAAATGGTGGCCAGGACTGCATCTCTGAAAAGCCGCGCAGCCCTGGCCCGTGCCCGGTTGCGGGCGGCCCTGTATTATGCACGGCAGCAGCGCTTGAAGCGCTTGGCTGACCAAATTTAAGGATTGACCGATGGCCCTCACAGTCGAAGATGGAACTGGCCTGGTTGGAGCGGACGCCTACATCTCTGTGGCGAACGCTGATACCTATTTCCAGGCCTCTGACAACGCGACTTGGGCCGCGGCTACCGTTCCAGCCAAAGAAGTCGCCATCGTCAAGGCGACACGATACATGGAGAAGCGCTTCGGCACCAAATGGAAGGGGCTGATTGCCTCGTCGGAGCAAGCGCTTGGCTGGCCCCGCCGATACGTCTATGACGAACGCGGCACCGAACTGGTTGACCAAGTGCCAGTCCAGATCGCCCGAGCGTGCGCAGAATACGCTGTTCAAGCCCTCATCAATCCGCTGATCCCCGAGACGATTTACCCGATCGCTGACGGGGCTCCTGTTCCGTTCGGTCGGATAACCCGTAAAACCGAACGCGTGGGGCCAGTGACCGAAGAAACGTATTTTGCATCTCCTACTGGCGGCGCGATGCGCACGTCCTCGGACAGTGGCAACGCGCTACTGGACAGCGGGAAGCTTGTAATGTATTTGGAAGCCGATTTTCTTGTGGCTCCGTTTATCAAGAGTAACAAAGGGGTAAGTCGTTGAGCCTTGCCACCCGCCTTCAGAAAACTGCCAGTCGTCTGATTGCCAAGCACGGCGCTCCGATGGTTGTGACCGCTCGGACCGCGACGCCTATGCGGGATGCGGCGAAGCCATGGCGTGGTTCAACTGGCACTGATACCGTAACGGTGCTGGCCGTCCAGTATGATTATGAAGAAAAGGAGGCAAAGGACGCCACTTGGCGCCTGAGCCATTCCCGTTTCATCGTTGCTGAGATTGATACTGCGGGAGCGCCGCAGTTTTCCACTGTTGACCTTACCACTGCCACTGACTTGACGGACACGTCCGGGCATGTCTGGAGCATTGAGAGCGTGGAAATCGTGGAGCCCGGCAATACCCGCATCATCTATATTCTGCATGTGGCGAGGTGACCCATGTCTAGCCTTACACGAGCACAAGCCCGAGACGAGATGCTGGCAGTTGTCAACGCCGCTCTTATCGGGTATTCTGCTGGCTTCCTGGTGATTTGGGAAGACGACGACAGCAAGTCCCCGCCAAAAACCAAAACGCCCTACGCCACCGTCGGTGTCTACCATGTCACCGGAGGCCAGGCAACAATGGGAACCATCGGCAATCGGACGTTTCGCCGCTACGGGTATGTCGAAGTGCTGGTGCGCACCCCCGAAGGAGACGGGTTTACGCTGGCCGATACACTTGCTACAATCGTGCATGACGCCCTTGAAGGGGTGACCACAACTGGTGGGGTCATCTTCAGGAATGTCCGTGCAGTGGAGGACGGCAAATCCGGGTCCTTCCGCGTTACGAGCGTTTGTGCGGATTTTGAGTATGACCAAATCAAGTAAGGAGGCCATCCATGGCACAAGTCAATAAGACCGACAGCAATGTGACGGGGCTCCGTTACTGCGTTGAAACTGCTCTTGGGGTTGCCGGTTCCACCTGGTTCCCCCTCGACCCGAACAGCTACAGCGACTTCGGGGGCACCTTCACGAAGGTGGCGCGCAATCCGATCAACAACAAGCGGTCGCGCTTCAAGGGCGTTCTGACCGACCTCGACAGCGCTGGCGGGTTCAACATTGACCTGACCCAATCGAATATCCAGGACTTGTTCCAGGGCTTCGCCTTTGCGCCCTTTGTCGAGAAAGCCAAGTTGTTCCCCACGGCCGTCACGTCGGGCACCCACTACACGGTTGCCGCCTCGACGGGCATCCTGGCCAACGACCTGATCTTCGCTTTGGGCTTCGGGGTCGCCGCCAACAACGGCCTGAAGCTTGTGACCTCGGTCACGGGCACCACGGTGGTGTGCTCGGGTCTGGTCGCTGAAGCGTCGCCGCCGGCTGGTGCGAAGATCGTGCGTGTGGGCCATCAGTTCGCATCGGGTGATTGCCAGATCAACGCTGCCCCGGCCCTGCCGACCATCACGACCACGACGAAGAACCTGACCCAGCTTGGCCTGGTTCCGGGCGAACTGATCTATATCGGTGGTGACTCTGCTCCGACGATCTTTGGCGCGGCGACCAATAACGGCTGGTGCCGGGTCCGCAGTGTCTCGGCCAACTCGGTGGTTCTGGACAAGGCATCCGGGGTTATGGCGACCGACACCGGCGCCTCCAAGACCATCCAAATCTTCTTCGGGCGCACCCTGAAGAACCAGGAAGGCCCCGGCATCGTCCGCACCACCTACCAGCTCGAACGGACCCTGGGGGCTCCGGACGATGCGCTGCCGGCTCAAATCCAGTCGGAATACATCGTCGGGGCAGTGCCCAACGAAATGACGATGGCGATCGACACCGCGGACAAGATCATGGTGGACATGTCCTTCATGGGCACCGACTACGAAACCCGCACGGGCGTCGCTGGTGTGAAAGCTGGCGCGCGTCCGGCACTGGGCTCGGCCAAGGCGTTCAACACTTCGACCCACGTGACGCGTATCCGTATGGGGCTCTGCTCCGATACGAACGAGTACGTGGACGCCATGTTCGCCTATGTCACGGAAGCGCGGCTGACCATCAATAACAACATCACCATGAACAAGGCCGTCGGGACCCTCGGTTCCTTCGATGCGACTGCCGGCACGTTCGAGGTGGGCGGGAACGTCACGGCCTATTTCCAGAACGTGAACGCCCTGCAAGCGCTGCGGGACAACTCGGACGTCACCCTCGACGTCTGTGTGGTCAAGGACAACGCGGGCTTTGCCTTCGACCTGCCGCTGCTGGCCCTTGACGATGGGCGCCTGAACGTGGAACTGAACCAGGCGGTCACCATTCCGCTGGGCCTGATGGCTGCTGACGGGGCCGACGTTCATGCGAACCTGAGCCACACGGTTATGTTCAGCTTCTACGATTACCTTCCGGATGCCGCCGAAGCCTGATACAGGCGAGAGGCGCATGGCGTCGGCCGTAAAGCGATGGCAGCCGGGAAACAGCGGCACGAACCAATGCTGAGGAGCATATGATGAAAGCGACGACAAAGAAACAGCGGAAGGGCGGCTACGGCTCCTTCCGCTCCGACATTGACGCAGAACAGGAAGGCGTGGTCCTCGATTACGGCCCGTTCCGTGTCACCATCGCCCGGGCTGGTGGCTCCAACAAGGCTTATGAGCGTGTCCTCGAAGCCCTGACGAAGCCGTATCGGCGGGCCATCCAGCTCGAGACCCTGGATGCCAAAGTCTCCGAAAAGATCATGAAGGAAGCGATGGCGAAAGCTGTCATTCTGAACTGGGAGGTTCTGGTCGACGCCGACGGGCTGCCCGATGCGGAAGGCCAGGACTGGAAGCAGGGTCTGGAGCATCCCGACACTGGCGACCTGCTGCCGTTCAGCTGGGAGAATGTGATGGAGGTCCTGCAGCACAAGGAAATCCAGAACCTCTACCATGACCTCCGGGTCCAGTCGGGCAAGGAAGCGCTGTTCCTGCAGACCCGTCGGGAAGAGGAGGGAAACGCCTCGAACGGTTCCTGATCTATCAGCTGGAACAGGGACCAGTCGAAGAGCAGATCATCAAAATCGCGATGAGGTCCAATCAGCCCCTACCGGACCCCATCGCGAACGCTCCTGAGATACCCCTTGGCCTGGGTTTCTTCTACAAAATCTTTCAGGAGCTATGCTCGGAACGGACAGATGGATATATCCCGGGTTCAGCGATCCGGGCCTACTGCCGGGACGAGCAAATCTATGGGGAACTGGCAGACGACGTAACCTATCACGTCAAAAACTTGGATCATGCGCTTCTGGAGTATAGACGAAAGAAGGCGGAAAAGGAGCGAGGAGGAAAAGATGGCTGATCTTGGCGACCTCGCAAGGCTGCTCCGCGTTCGCGCCTACCAAGTTGGTCAGTGGGGAGATGCTACGCCCCGCAAAGCGACCAAAGTTCTCGTCAGTGAACTCATTCGTGCCACCCCTGTCGACGTAGGGGTGGCACGTTCGAACTGGCAAGTTGAAAGTGGCCCAACCAAAGTTTCTCGGCGCCCAGCCTATGCACCCGGGCGCCATCTCGGTATTTCGGAGACGCGTAATGCCGCTGCTGCTATCGCCGCAGCCTTTGCGAAGATCGATCAGGCCCCTACCATCTATCAATTGGATAACTTTTTTGAGGCTGGGATTATGGAAGCGGCTGGCGGGGTAACCTTCCATGTTTCCAACCCGGTGCCTTGGATCAATCCTCTTGACGAAGGGCACTCGCGGCAGCAGGCCGCGGGGTTTGTCCAGCGGGCCATTCAAGCGGCCCGCATCGCTGTTCGCCAGAACAAGATTTTTGAGGACGTCGGTCGTGTTACTGGTCGACGGGCCCCTCCGGCACCGTTGAAATACGGCTACAACCAGGACACTCGGTATGGGGGTCGTAACTGATGGCAACTGAACGGATTGATATTGTCGTCACAGAACGGGGCACCCGAACTGTAAGGCGGAACATCGAGAGCCTCGCAACGGCCGCTGAAAAGGCCGACAGTGAGTTCAATGCCCTCAAGGCAGCCATTTCTCGCATTACCCCTACCCAGCAATTGAATACCCTGCTTCAGCAGATCAACGGTGTTCGGGACTCCCTCGCTGGTTCGCGGTCGATGAAGAACTGGATGAAAATCTCCATTGAAGACGCCAATCGGGCGATTGTGGAGCTTTCTGCCAATCTTCGTTCCATCCGCGCAGCTATGGCGGGCTCGACTGACTGGGCTGCAATTACAAAGTTTCGGCAAGCAGAGGAAACCCTCGAAGACATCATTGCGAAGCTCCAGCGCATCCGGTCAATGCAGAATTTGAATGTGAACTCGGCTGCTGGCCTCCGCGCCACCGGCGGGGTGGCTCCGCACATTCCACAAGTGATAACCCTCCCTGAGACCGCTCGGTTTGCCCGAGAGGCCGAGGAGGCACGGCGCAACGCTGACCGATTGGCCGAAGGCATCAATCGGGCTGGCAATGCAGCCAAGGGCGCCCACAATCCGTTTTTGCTCCTCAATCGGTATGTGGGCGCCTTTGGTTCTATCATGATTGGTCAGCAGTTGATGCAGCTGGCCGATAGCGCCACTGTCGTCTCCAACCGGGTCACCATTGTGAGCTCCAGCGTTAAGGAAGCTGAGGAGGGGGTCCAGGAGCTTTACAACATCGCCCGCCGGACGCGGACGCCCATCGAAGAAATGGCTCAGCTCTATCAGAAGGTCATGATGGCCTCTAAAGAGCTTGGCATTAGCCAGCGAGAGGCCTTCCGCTTTGTGGAAGCTGTCGGCATGGGCTTGGCGGTTCAGGGCTCCAGCGCCAATACCGCTCGAGGGGCTCTTATCCAGCTCTCGCAAGCTATCGGCACCGACATTGTGCGGGCTGAAGAATTCAACTCCATTCTTGAAGGAGCGTATCCTATCGCGCTCGCTGCCGCTCGCGGCATCGATCAGGCTGGTGGTTCAGTTGCAGCTTTGCGCCGTTTGGTTATCGACGGGAAAGTTTCGTCGCGGGAATTCTTCGACGCAATCATGTCCCAGTACCCTCAAATCGCGGATATGTTTAGCAAAACAACGCCAACGATTAGCCAGTCCTTCACGATCTTGCGGAACCGGATGACGGAATACATCAGCAAATCTGAGGAGGCGCAAGCCATCTCGAAAGTGGTGTCTGGGTCTATCATCATGTTGGCTGACAACATTGAGCCTCTGGCCGATGTTCTGTTCAGCCTGGGCATCGCCTGGGGCGTTGGCTTTGCGGCATCCAAAATTCTGGCTGTGGGGCGCATGGCCACCAATGTCGGGCTCATGGCCACGGCCACTACGGCCCTGAAGGCTGCACTCGGCTTCATGGGCGGCCCTATCGTAGCAGGCCTTGCACTGTTGGCCGGTGCCGCTTTCTGGGTTTACCAAAACACGGATAACGCCGCCGACCAGATCGAGCGGTTGAACGCGGCTATGGGCGCTGGCGTCACTGCCCTCGAGAACTACAATGAATGGGTCCAAATCGCAGCGCAGGAGCAAACTGAGCTGGGTGGCGCCATCAACCTGTCCACTGAAGCTATGCTCCGTCAATCTCGTGCTCAGCTACAGGAAGCCCTGCGTGCGCTTCAAACGGAAATGGATACCATCAAGGACAACCTCTCGGGCGATAGCTGGAACCCGGTTGACATGGACAACATGCAGTCCGCCCTTGGCGAGCTGGCGGGCCCTGGGTTTAACTCCGGGGTTATTGGCTATGGCAACGCTGAGCTGGAAAACCTTTACAACCTGCTGAAAGGCGTCGAAGACGGCACTGGGACCATTGAGGCCTTTGTGGCGGCTATTGAGCGCCTTCGTGGAGTTGGCCCTGAAGTCGAAAAGGCCGCAAGCGACCTTGCTACCGCCCTCGCTGCTCTTCCCGAAAACCCCGGCGAGGCTCCGTCGGCTCAAGCTGAGCTTTGGCTCCGTCAAGCTGAAGAACAGCTGACCAACATCGCCACGGCCATTGGCGGGTTTGATGCCCAAATCCAAGCGGCCGCAGATGCCACCAACCTGCCTGAAAAGGTTGAGGCCCTTACTGCTCTGCAGGAAGCCCTCAATGTTGCCGCCAGTGCCGCCGGATTTGTCAATAACTCCAGTTGGGTTACCGAAACTGCGGACCTGCTGAAAGCCCTTGACGAGGCTCGGAAGCAGGAAGCACTTATGCTTGAGGCTCTTGGTGCCAACGCCACGCGCCTGCAAGAACTTACCACTGAGGCCGAACGGTTCCGCACTCCAATGGAGGGCAGCGCTGGGGCCGCAGAAAATACTGAAGCTTCGCTTGATCGGATCAATTTCACGCCTCTGCAAGACGGGGCGCGAGGGTTTGCGGACGAACTGATCCGAGCGGCGGCGGCTGTTGAGCTTATTCGTGACCGTTCCAATTCTGTTACTGTCCCGCAAGGGAACAGCGGTCCGCCCCAGCTCATCGACGCCGCCTATAATCCCAACGCCGGGGGAACCATGACGTTCATGTCGACCTCCGGATCGGCCGGTGGCCTTGACGATGCCACGCACGGCGCTATGCTTTCGGCGCTCGCCGAGTATGGCGTGCCGACGCTGAACCCGGCCCTTTTGGCTACGGGCAGCGCGGCTGCGAACTCGAATTTCCGGCCGGGCATGAGCGCTGACACCAGCCTCATGAACGCGACGGACCGCACGGGCCAGTCTGAAGAATACCTCAGCATTCTGGAGACCATCAACCAAGAACTGGACGCCCGCTATAATAACCTGGTGCTCAATAACGAGGCACTGGAGCAAGAGCGCGTCCTCTATGACGTGCTCGAACGGGCGCGTTCGGAAGGCGTGGTTCTAGCACAACAGGACATTGCTCTTATCCGCGAACGTGTCGCAGCTCTGACGGAGCTTGAGAAGAAAGTCCAGCTTATCAGCGACGTTGGCGACGCGGTCTTCGGCAACCTCGAGAGCGCCCTCAACAGTTTTGTTCAGACGGGCATCTTCAATTTCAATGAATTTACCAAGTCCGTTATCTCTGACCTGGCCCAAATTGCCATCCAAATGATGATTATCGCTCCGCTGAAAAACTTCTTTGGGGGCGTTCTTGGAAGCCTAACGGGGGTTCCGACTGCATCGCTTCCGGCGCATAATGAAGGCGCGGACTTTATGGTTGGCGGCACTGGTGGCGTGGACAAAAACGTGGTGGCTTTCCGGGCTTCGCGTGGCGAGCGCGTCCAAGTTACCCCGGCTGGCAAGTCCGCCGACGGCGCGGCGCCCACGATTGTGTTCAATATCAGCACTCCGGACGTTGAAGGGTTCCGTCGGTCTGAAGCTCAAATGGCCGCTCGCGCTCAGCGCATGCTTGGTCGCGGTCAAAGGAATAGCTGATGTCTGACTTTCATGAGGTAAGGTTTCCAACGTCGATCAGCCAGGGCTCCTCTGGGGGCCCTCGTCGTCGCACGGATATTGTTACCCTGCGCTCGGGCTATGAAGAGCGGAATGCAGTGTGGGCAGCTAGCCGGCGGGAATATGACGCGGGCTTGGGTGTTCGCAATATCAATGACATGCACGACGTGCTGGCGTTCTTTGAGGCGCGGCTGGGCCGGCTCTATGGCTTTCGGTGGAAAGACTGGGCTGATTACAAATCCTGTCCGCCGATGCAGAATGTGGCTCGCAACGACCAAACGATCGGGACCGGCAACGGCACCCGCACCAAATTCCAATTGACGAAGGCCTACACTTCAGGTCCGACAACCTACACCCGCATCATCACGAAACCGGTCGCTGGGACTGTCTTGGTCGAAGCGAACGGAGCCCTTGTCAGTGCCGCCAACTACTCTGTTGATCCGGCAACTGGGGTTATCACCTTCAACACCGCTCCTGCGAATGGCCAGGTCATCAAAGCGGGCTTTGAATTTGATGTTCCGGTCCGTTTCACCAACGACGTTATGGACATTTCAGTGGAACAGTTCAACGCTGGCGCTGCTCCTCAGATCAATGTGATTGAGGTGAAGACGACTCTGGGAGTGCTTGACTAATGGTTAAGGTCCTTTCATCCGGACTGCAAGGGCACCTTGATGGCCGCGCCACAAAGATGTGCTATTGCTGGAAAGTGACGCGGAACGACGGCCTTGTTCAGGGCTTCACCGATCATGATAAGGCTCTGACCTTTGATGGTGTGACCTATGAAGCTTCATCGGGCTTCACGGCCACGCAATTTGCTGCCAGTATTGGCCTTGCCGTCGATAACCTCGAAGTGGAAGGGGCTCTTAGCTCTGACTCCATCAACGAGGAAGATTTGGCAGCGGGCCATTATGACAATGCCAAAGTGGAAGTCTATTGGGTCAATTGGTCCAATGTCGCGCAACGCCATATCGTCAGCCGCGGGTTCATCGGCGAAGTGAAGCGCGCTGGGGTCATGTTCCAAGCAGAGCTTCGCGGTCTGTCCAACGCCCTTCAACAGAGAACAGGGCGTAAGTATCAGCGCTATTGTAACGCTGTTGTAGGGGATGCCCGCTGCGGTATCAACCTCGCTAATGCCGCCTATCGCGGTTCGGGTGCCGTCAGCATTGCGTCTAGCAGCCGCACTTTTACCGCGACCGGCCTGGGCGGCTTCTCTGACGACTGGTTTACCGCCGGGATGGTGAATTGGCTGACGGGGGCCAATGCCAATCAGTCCATGGAAGTGAAGCTGCACAATTTCGCCAACGGGACTGTGACCATTGAGCTTTGGCAGGCAATGCCGTTTGAAATCGAGACTGGTGACACATTCACCATCACTGTTGGCTGCAAACAGGACGCTGCGACCTGTAATTCCAAGTTCAGCAACATCGCCAACTTCCGTGGCTTCAATCTCATTCCTGGCCCTGACATGTTGCTGTTCTACCCCAAACAGGGCGACGACAACCTTGACGGGGGCTCGTTGTTCAGCTAAGGAGACCCTATGCTCAGTTCAGACATCGTAACGCTGGCTCGCTCCTGGATCGGAACGCCGTATCATAACATGGCGGCAGTCAAGGGTCGGGGAGTGGATTGTATTGGGCTCATTCGGGGTATTTGGACTGAAATCCATGGCACCGTTCCGGAAGTTCCACACTACACCCCGCGCTGGTCAGCCCGCAACAAAGGCGAAGAAACACTGCTCAACGCGGCCCGCCAATACCTGACGGAGGTCGACGCTCGCACAAGAGGCCCTGGGATTGTCCTGGGCTTTCGGGTTCATCCCAAAGGGATTGCTCAGCACTGCGGCATTATGACCACCATGACTGAGATGGTGCATTCGCACAGCGGTCGTGAGGTATACGAGGTAACGTTGGGCGAGAGGTGGGAAAGTAAGGTTGTCGCGGCCTTCAAGTTCCCGGAAATTGAGGACTAGATATGGCTGCTCTTGCCTTTGGGCTTATCGGCACTGCAATCGGTGGGGCAATTGGCGGGGGCATCACAGTCCTTGGCGCCACGCTTACTGCTGGGGCCATCGGCGGGGCAATCGGCACGGCCCTTGGCAGCTACGTTGACAGCCTTATCATCGCGTCGCTTACACCAGCCGTCCGTAACGAAGGCCCTCGCCTTCAAGAAATGACGGTCATGCAATCCAGTGAAGGCGCCCATATAGGGCGACTTTACGGGATCATGCGCGTTGGTGGCAACGTGATCTGGTCTGCCCGGTTCAAAGAGACGAAGACGACGGAGACCGAAACCGTTGGTGGCAAGGGCGGCGGCGGCGGCCAAAAGGTGGAAAATACTACGTATACCTATACCTGCTCTTTCGCAGTGGCTCTGGGTGAAGGCAGCCCGAGGCATATGCTTGGTCGACTTTGGATGGACGGCAAGGAAGTGGACCTTACCACCATTTCCACTACGTTCTATCCGGGCACTGAAACCCAAGCTCCTGACTCAGTTATCCAGTCCGTTGAAGGGCCCGGCAAAACCCCGGGGTTCCGGGGCATCTGCTATATTGTCTTCGAGAACATGGACCTGGCGCCGTTCAGCAACCGCATCCCGCAGATTACTGCAGAGCTTATCGCGCCCATCAAGACAAGTGACCCGGACGATATTTCCAATATCGCGCGGTCCTTCTGCCTTATCCCTGGCTCGGGCGAGTTCGTCTATGGCACAGAGGTTTATACCCTCCAAAATGCCACGAAGAGTGTCCTGGATAATTTCTTTCCCGGGGACACCTTTGAAAACGCCACTGGAGACATTATCAACCTGCCCTCGCGCAGCGGCGATAGCTTGTCCGCCAAGTTCATGAACATGCATAACCAGAATGGCGTGCCTGATTTCATCAAGTCGCTTCGCCAACTCGGGGTTCTCCAGCCTCATCTTGGATCGATTGCTTTGGTCGTTGGCTGGTTTGGGTCGGACCTCCGCGCGGGCGCGTGCGAAATCAAGCCCATGGTGGAATACAAAGACCGGGACGGAGTTGTTACGCCCCGCGAATGGAACGTTGCGGGCTATGTTCGCTCCGACCCTGAAATTCCTGAAGTGGGCCGTGACAGCACTGGCAGCCCGATCTATGGCGGAACGCCCTCAGACGACGTTGTGGTGGAAGCCATTCGATGGCTGAAAGCACAGGGCCATCGGGTCCTGTTCTATCCGTTCTTGTTCATGCACGTGGAAGCGGGCAATACGCTTCCAAATCCGTATAGCGACAACGCCGCCACGGCCGGACAGCCTGTCTTCCCCTGGCGCGGCCGGATCACCTGTAGCCCAGCGGCAGGTTATGCCGGATCAGTGGACAAGACTGCCGCCGCAGCCGCTCAGGTCAATACCTTTTTCACCCGCACCTGGGGGTTCAACCGCTATATCCAGCACTACGCTCAGCTTTGCGCGGACGCAGGCGGGGTTGATGCTTTCCTGATTGGCTCTGAGATGGTGGGTATGACCACTGTCCGATCCAATGCCAATACCTATCCGACCGTCGCGCACCTGAAGACCTTGGTGGCCTCCGTGAGCGCCATTATGGGCAGCGGCACTCAAGTGTCGTATGCAGCCGACTGGTCGGAATACAACTCTCATCGACCAGCAGACGGCTCTGGCGACCTCTATTTCCATCTCGATCCACTGTGGAGCGACGCCAACATCGATTTCATCGGGGTGGACAACTATCTTCCGCTCTCTGACTGGCGCGATGGCTCTTCGCATTTGGACTATGATGCGGATAATGGGATTGTTACCCCGCACAATATCGACTACCTCAAATCCAACATCGAAGGCGGTGAAGGGTTTGACTGGTTCTATGCCAGCCCGAATGATCGAGACAACCAAGTCCGCACTCCAATTACCGACGGCACCTATGGCAAGCCCTGGGTGTTCCGGCAGAAGGACTTCCGCAGCTGGTGGCAGCAGCCACACTATAACCGCCCAGGGGGCGTGCAAAGTGGCTCTGCAACTTCGTGGGTTCCGAGCAGCAAGCCCATTTGGTTTACCGAATTTGGGTGCCCCTGTGTTGACAAAGGCACCAATCAGCCCAATGTCTTCTATGACCCCAAGTCGTCTGAGAGCTTTTTCCCCTATTACTCGACGGGCCAGCAAGACGAATACATCTCTCGCGTTTACGCAGAGGCAATGCTTCAATACTGGCGGGACAATTCACCTCCCGGCATGATTGACATTGAGAACATGTTTATTTGGTGCTGGGACGCCCGGCCCTTCCCGGATTATCCCGCCCGGCTTGATGTCTGGAGCGACGGAGACTTGTGGCGTTACGGCCACTGGATGACAGGCCGCATTGCCTATCCGTCTTTGCCTCGGCTGGTTGAAAATCTGTGCGAAGAGGTTGGAGTTACAGACCACGATACCTCGCGCCTGAACGGCACTCAAGGCCTCGTCAAGGGCTATTACGTGGACAGCCCCACGGCTATTCGCGATGTCATTGGCCAGCTTATGACGGCGTTCCAGTTTGACGCCTTCGAGAGCGAGGGGAAGGCCAAATTTGCCCTGAAGTCCACTACGGCACTCGTTCCGCTTAGCGAAGACAGCTTCGTGTCCTCCGAAAAGGACCCGATGGGCATTTCCGTTACCCGCATGCAAGACAGCGAGCTGCCCAAGTCCATCATGGTGGACTTCATGGACGCGGACAACGACTATTCCATCTCGTCGCTTGACTCCAAGCGCCACCAAACCAATAACAAGGAAGTGTCCAGCATCCGCCTTCCGGTTTCACTGGCTCCTGACTACGTGCGCGGACTGGCTGACAGTATCCTGCACCAAGCCTGGATTGCCCGTGAAAGCGGGGCAGTGAACCTGCCGCCGTCCATGTTCAAACTCGACCCGGGTGATGGAATTACCTTCCCGATTGGCAACCGTATTGGCCAGGCTCGCATCACCAGCATCGACACGGGGGAGTTCCGTGAGGTGCAATTCCAGTCGTTTGACCTGAGCCTCTACAATTTGCCCGTTTACCCAGTCAACCTCAAGCGCCAGTATGTTTCGCCGGTGCCTGGCTTCCCTGAGCTTGTTGTCCTGGATATTCCGCTCTACTCGGGCAATGAACCGTCTCACTGGTCGCCGAGGCTCGCAACCTTTGCTCGGCCTTGGCCCGGTGCCGTTTCTGTGTTCCACGACCAAGGAGATGGTGGGCCTGAAGATTGGGTTCTTGCCCGCAGCCTGAACTTGGAGAACACTATCGGCCGAACCGTTGGAGCAGTCGGAACGGATCGAACCGGCTGCTGGCTACGTAGCTCGACTATCACCGTTCGCCTGCTCGGCGGCACTATGCCAAGTGCAACCGAGGCTCAGGTGCTTAATGGCTCGAATGTCTGTGCTATGCAGAATGATGCCGGGCATTGGGAATTGTTCCAGTATGCCACGGCAACGCTCAACCCGGATGGGACCTATACTCTTTCGAAGCTTATCCGGGGCCAGCTTGGCACTGAATGGGTTATGAAAGAGGCTGGCTTCTCCAATGGCAATGCCTTTGTGCTGCTGGAGAACCAGTTTTCTATCAACCCGTCTTCTGCGCCGTATTTCCCGCTTACCCCGGGCGATCGCGGCGTCCAGCAGAAGGCCCGCTTCGGCAGTGCTTTCAAATCCATTGACGACGATACGGCCTATCTGGAGGTCTCTTTCACATCGGAAGCAATGGCTAAAAAGCCCTATGCCCCGGTTCAGTTGAAAGCGCGCTGGAACTTGGATGTGAGCAACGATATTGCCCTTAGCTGGGTTCGTCGAACCCGTTTTGAAGGCGATCCGTGGGAAACAGCCAATATTCCGCTCAACGAGGAAGTTGAAGAATACGAGCTGGAGATTTTGAACGGCTTGACTGTCGTTCGCGAGGTTACAGGCCTGACTTCGCCGGCGTATATTTACACCAACGCTATGCAGGTCGCGGACTTTGGAAGTGCTCAGACGACGTCCCTTAAATTTAGGGTCTATCAGATGAGCACTTCTGTTGGACGCGGGATCGCTGCTGAGGAGACCATTGCACGATGACCACACCCAAGCTTAAGTTGCCTGAGCTTACTGCCAGCCAGTCTCAGAAGCACGTGACCCACAATGAAGCGCTGTTCTTTCTGGATACCCTTGTCCAGCTCGCAGTGATTGACAAAGACCTGGCCACTCCGCCGGGCTCTCCGGCGCTGGGCGCTACCTATATTGTAGGAAGCGCTCCTACCGGAAGCTGGACCGGTAAAGCCAACCAAGTGGCGACGTATGACGGCAGCGGGTGGATTTTCTTTGTTCCCGTTGAAGGCTGGAATGCCTGGGTTAACGACGAGGACACCGCATATTATTGGGACGGCTCCGCGTGGACCAATTCGGGCGGTGGTGGCGGCCTTGGGCCTGCAGCCTTCAACGACGGCACGATCACTCTGCTTGGCATCAACGGCGCCACCGCTGACACGACCAATCGCCTGTCCATGAACGCTCTGGGGGCCCTGTTCAACCATGACGGCACAGGGTTCAATATGACCCTGAACAAAGCCGCCACTGGCGACACGCTGTCCCAGACTTGGCAAACAGGCTTCTCGACCCGCGCCATCTTGGGCTTGCTGGCTGACAACAACTTTGCCATCCGAACCTCCGCTAACGGTTCAACGTTCTTCAACGCGTTGACCTTTACCGCCGGCTCGGGACGTGCCACTTTTGCTGAAAGTCTCCTGGCGGGTAACGGCTCTGCCACTGTGCCGGCCTTTACCTTTGCCTCGGATACCAATACTGGCATTTACAGCCTTGGTGCCGATCAGCTTGGCATTTCGGTTGGCGGCGCGCTCAGGCTTACCGTTTCCACGACTGCAATCACCGTGGCCTCATCGGTCACGGCTCTGAATGCCACGTCCACTAATATCTCGGCTCTCTATCTGGGCCTCGGTGGCGCAACAGCGGATGCCACCAACCGCCTGTCCGTCAATACCCCGGCGGTGCTGCTGAACAATGCCGGCACCTCCATTGACATGACTTTCAACAAGAATGCGGCGGGCAATGACGCCAGCCTCAGCTTCAAGACGGGCTTCTCGTCTCGAGCGCTTGTTGGGCTTTTGGGCAGCGATGAATTCACCGTCAAAGTCTCGCCTGACGGCTCTGCTTTCTTCGATGCCATGGTCGTTGACGATGCAACTGGCACGGCTCGGTTCCCGAATACCAAGCCCCAAATTGATGAATTCAATACCTCAGGCACCTTCACCTGGGTTAAGCCCGCGTGGGCCAATCGCTTTGTGGTTATGCTGGTTGGAGGCGGCGGAGGCGGAGGAGGCGGAGCTTCGGGAGACAACACCGCGGTTCGCGCGGGCGGCGGCGGCGGCGGGGCTGGCGCGGTATCCGTCTGGGAGTTTTCAGCAGATGAATATGCTTCACCGTGCACGGTTATTGTGGGAGCTGGCGGCACTGCAGGTGCCTCAGCTACCACCGCAAACGGTGGAGCTGGTGGGGTTGGTGGGGTTGGTGGCGCTAGCGACTTTCGACTGAATGGCTCGGCTATCGCAAACCGGGCATTGACTGCTTCTGGCGGAGGCGGCGGAAATGGCGGTTCGACAACCGGCTCCGCTGGTGCTGGGGGCTCCATAAGCACTTATAGCGGCAACTCCAATGCTGGCGGCAACGGCGGCACGGCTTCGACCGCTCAAGCCGGAGTTTCCACCACTTTGGCCATTGCTCCTGGTGGCGGCGGAGGCGGAGGTGGTAAGTCCACAACTCCCGCGATTACCAACGCCGGGGCAGGTGGCGTGGGTTATGCTGTTGGCTCTACGGGCCGTCAAGCCGCGGGCGGCACCGTTGGTGGTGCTGGCTTGGGTGGTAACGCCGGGGCCAACAAGACCTTTGCCAAAGGTGCAGGGGGCGGCGGCGGTGGAGGCGGAGGTCACCTTACCAATGCTGGCGGAGCGGGCGGCGCTGGTGGCCACCCGGGCGGCGGTGGCGGCGGCGGCGGGGCTTCGCTCAATGCCGTGGCCTCGGGCGCTGGTGGCGTCGGTGGCCCTGGGATGGCTGTCATCATTTCCTATGCAATCTGAGGAGCAGAACGCATGACCATTTCAGCTCGTGACATTCAGCGGCTCTTGGCAGCCGCGGGATATTACAATGGAGACATTGACGGAGACTTGGGTCCCAAGTCTTCGGCGGCCATTCACAATCTGTTGAACCGCCACCGAAATGAGCTTCCTGCATCAGTCTGGGCTTGGTCGACCTGGCGCAAAGGCGTGGCAGCCCTTCAGCTGATCCTGCTTCATGCCGGGTATACTGACGTGGGGACCATTGACGGTCTTGTGGGCCCGTCGACAGAATACGCTTTGGGCCTTTTCGATTATGAGAAGGCACATGGCAAGCGGCCTGACATATGGCGCCCGGCACCCGAGGCTGAACCGGAGCTTGATCTGCCGACCCCTGGGGTTACCTGGCCTCTGCAGTCTCAAGCCTCCAAAGTCTTTGGCACTGCCGGAGGCCCACAATGCACGGCCGGTGTGGTGAAAGTGCCCTTCAAAATGAAGATTGCTTGGAATACCGCGTCGACCATCGAGACCTTCCGCTGCCACGAGAAGGTGGCAACTTCCATTGAGCGTGCACTTGGGCGTATTGCCTCGGTCTACTCCCCGGAAGACATTGCGGAACACGGATTTGATCTTTACGGCGGGTGCTTCAACTATAGGCAGATGCGTGGCGGGTCCAGCCTGTCGACGCACGCGTGGGGCATTGCCATTGACTTCGACCCGGCACGGAACCGGCTCAAATGGGGCCGAGACCGTGCCTATCTCGCTCGCAAGGACTGCGAGAACTTCTTCCGGTGCTGGGAAGCCGAAGGTTGGCTCAGCCTTGGAAGGGCGCGCAACTATGACTGGATGCACGTCCAAGCGGCTCGGCTCGGCTGAGCGTAACCCCTAAAGGAACAATCTAATGACTAATGTCTACGTTCGCCTGATCGTCTATGTCCTGTCCACCATTCTGGGCTCAATTCCGGCGATCGCTCTCGGCTGGTTCAGCTACCAGTTCCAGGACGGCCTGATCCATGTGACCATCAGCCTCGAGGGGGCTATCACGGCCCTTCTGGCGGCCATCGGCATCTCCGGTGGCGTGTTCAAAATCTGGGGCACCAAGTAACGCCCGGCGGGCCCGTGTAACTGCGGGCCCGCTGACACCATAAATGCTGGTCTACTTCTGGTTGTGCGCGGGATATATTGGCTTAAACCAATATAGGTGCACGCGACCCATGTCTGATCCGCAGGTCGAACTTTCCCGTTCTCAGATGCAAACGTTGGCAGAGCAGGTCGCGGCCAACGTTGTGAATGAAATGCTCCTGAAAATGGGCGTCGATCATTCCAAGCCTCTTGAAATGCAGCATGACTTTCAAGCCCTGCGTGAAGTGCGGGTTCTGCTGACTGACAAGGAGTTTCAAGCCGACCTGTCCCACCTTCGCAAATGGCGACAGACGATGGAGGGAAGCGCCGCCAAAGGCGCGTTTGCCGCGGTGTCCCTACTTGTTTCGGGACTGGTCGGGCTGTTTGTGCTAGGCTTTGACGCCTGGACGCGGAGTCGCGGCGGTCCATAACCTGATCCGAAGCCTCCGACAAGATATTCGGCACATATTCGGCGCTCAACCATATAGGCCACGTCCACCGAAGTTGCTACAGGCAGACGTAAAAGCCCGAGGGACATTGGAAGTCACTCGGGCTTCGTGCTATTCGGCTTTGGCGATCAGCCGCACTTGCTGGAACCACAGTCCCCGCATACTTCACAACCTGCTTCCTTCTTCAGGTTGTAGGACCCACAGTCCTTGCACTGGTGCGGCGGATAGGCTGCAAGCACCCGCGTTTCGAGTTCCGCGAGGTCTTGGTCGACGACGGACTTGGGCCTGAAGTCCCCGTAGCCGATCGCCGTCATGTGCTCGGCCACCACGTCCCCGATTGCGGCCAGCAACGAGGGAACATATTTGCCGTTCATGAACGCCCCGCCCTTCGGATCGAACACCGCGCGAAGTTCGTTGGCCACGAAGGACACATTGCCACCACGCCGGAAGACCGCCGAAATCATCCTCGTGAGAGCGACAGACCACTGGAAGTGGTCCACGTTCTTGGAGTTGATGAAAACCTCGAATGGGCGCTTGGTGCCCTTCTCCATATCGACCTGAGTGGTGAAGGTGATATAGAAAGCGTGGGGCTCGTTCGGCCACTTCAGCTTGTAGGTCTCGCCGGAGAGCACCTTCGGCCGGCCGTCGGGATAGTGCGAGATGCGGGTGTCTTCCTTGGACTTCGTCACCTCGGGCGTCTCGGCGGGTTTCGTCACTTCCAGCACCGACCCGGTCACGTCATTGGGCCGGTAAGTCGTGCAGCCCTTACAACCCAGGCGATAGGCCTCTTCATAGACGTCCCGGAAGTCTTCGAAGGGAATATCCTCAGGGACGTTGATCGTCTTGGAGATGGAGCTGTCGACCCAATGCTGAGCGGCGGCCTGCATGCGGAGGTGGTCTTCCGGAAGGAGTTCCTGTGCCGTCGTGAAGTATTCGGGAAGCTCGAGGCCGGGATAGAGTTCCTGGTAGAGAGCGACGGCGTAGTCGACGACCTGTTCTTCGACCTTGCTGCCATCGGCCTGCAGGACCTTCCGGGTGTAGCCATAGGCGAAGATTGGCTCCACGCCCGAAGAGACGTTGCCCGCGTAAAGGCTGATTGTCCCGGTCGGCGCAATCGACGTGAGCAGGGCGTTACGGATGCCATGCTTGCGAATGTCGTCCTGCATTTCCAGCGGAAGACGCTCGGCAGCAAAGGAACCGGCGCGCAGGAACCCGTCGGCGTCGAACAGCGGGAATGGCCCCTTCTCCTTGGCCAGTTCGATCGACGCGGAATAGGCAGCAAGGGCGATTGCTTCCATCCATTCGGAGACTTGGGCGACAGCCTCGGGCGAGCCATACTTGATACGGCACATGGCCAGAGCATCTGCAAGGCCTGTCACACCAAGGCCGATCCGACGCTTGGCTTGCGCTTCAAGGGCTTGCTGTTCGACCGGGAAGAGGGACACGTCCACCACGTTGTCCATCATCCTCACTGCCGTCGCGACCAAATGATCGAGCTGGTCGATGTCGAGTTCTGCCATCCCAGTGAAAGGCATTGACACCAGACGGGCCAAGTTGATCGAGCCCAGCAAGCAGGCGCCATAGGGCGGCAACGGCTGTTCTCCACAAGGGTTTGTGGCAGCGATGGTCTCGCAATATCCCAGGTTGTTCTGCTTGTTGATGCGGTCGATGAAGATCACGCCCGGCTCCGCCACATCATATGTGGTGCGGATGATCGTGTTCCACAGGTCGCGCGCCTTGACGGTTCGGAAGACAGTGGTGACGCCGTGCCGGTCCGTGAACTTCAGGTCCCAGTTGTCGCCCCGGCGAACCGCGTCCATGAAGTCGTCGGTGACCAGGACAGACAGGTTGAACATGCGAAGGCGGGCAGCATCCTTCTTGGCGGTGATGAAGTCTTCGATGTCAGGGTGATCGCAACGCATGGTTGCCATCATGGCGCCGCGACGTTCGCCCGCGCTCATGACCGTCCGGCACATTGCGTCCCATACGCCTATGAAGCTCAGTGGCCCCGACGCATCGGCGGCAACGCCTTTCACCTCGGCACCTTTCGGGCGGATCGTGGAGAAGTCATAGCCAATCCCGCCACCTTGCTGCATTGTCAGAGCGGCTTCACGGAGCATGGAGAAAATGCCGTCCATGCTGTCCGGAATGGTGCCCATGACATAGCAGTTGAAGAGAGTGACCGAACGGCCGGTCCCAGCGCCGGCGGTGATGCGGCCTGCCGGAAGGAACTTGTAGTCTTCCAGGGCGTAGAAGAAATTCTGGGCATGCGACGTGGGGTCGGACTTTTCCGGCTCAGCCAGAGCACGGGCGATACGAAACCAAGTGTCTTGGACAGTTTCGTCAAGAGGCGTGCCGTCCGCCATCTTAAAGCGATATTTCTTGTCCCAAATTTGGGACGCAATTTTCGGGTGTTTCATGAGGTCCTCATTGAGCGCCGAGACGCTACGACTAGCGCATATCGTTAAGTAGGAAAACCGGCAGTGCTACCTGCCGGCTACCCGTAGTATGTTTCGGTCACGGACTTCCAGCCATCGACCTCTTCGCCGGTTAACGGATCGAACACTTTGCAGGGAAAGATGCCCCGGGGATAGGTCTCGCTATACCCGGGAGTTCCGCGGACCTGCTGCGCGGCCTCAGCGTCCGCGCGGTCCAGATGGAAGGTTTCGTCGATGCGATGTCCCATCAGTGCACCACTGGCGCCGCGGGCGCGTCGTCCAGGCCGAGCGCGTCCGTCAGAGAACGACGAAGCTGGCAAATCGGACATTGGCAGTTGTCGGCCCGCGTTTCGTCCTTGGCGTGCACGAGCGCCACTTCGCCCTCGGCAATGCGTTCAATGTTCAGCGCCCAGTCCTTGCCGTCGCCGTAGTCTTTGGCCTCAAGGCCGACCTTGCGGGCGATGGCTTCGAAGGCTGCGGTCTGCTCGGCCTGCGAGGCTTCGGTCAGTGCTTCCGACTTGGCGCGGAACTCTTCCATCAGCGTCCGCTGGCGCATGGCGTGGGTCTCGCTGACCCGTTTCAGTTTCCAGCCGAGTTCCACCGCTTCCGGGTCCGTGGAGACATAGCGGGTTTTCAGAAGTTTGGACATGAGACATTCCTTTCTGTGTTCATATGAATAGTATATCGGAGAAGGCCTCGGCTGTCAACCTCTATTCTTCGCCGCCAATCCAGACGTAGTATCCAGTTCCGTCAGACATGCCATTCAGGCGGCGATTGATAACCTGGCCTTTTCTGCGCCGTTCATACCGAAGGAGCCCGTTGCGAACTCCCTGGTTCAACTGGGCAATGGCGCTTTCCTCGGATACCCACGCATAGGGCAAATTCCAAGGGCGCGCCACAGATTTATACTTGGCCCGAATTTCGGGAACCGTGGCCTCGCCATATAGCTTCACAATCCCACAAAGCACTTTGTAGGTTATGGCCCTTGCTTGGGACTCCTTGATGTATTTGGGGCTTGCCTGATTGGCCATCTAATACTTCAGTTCCCAGATTTCCCAAGACGGCGACAGATAGAAGCAATGGCTCCAGTCCCAACCTTTTTGGAGCCAGGCAATTGCGGCTTCGCGGCTTTCCAAGCCAAAGCAGCCGACATAGCCACAGCCATCAGCATAGCGTTGCATGGCGGCCCACTTAGCCATTGAGGCGCTCGGTGATGCGGGCCCACGAAATTTCGAGGTCTTTGGTGGTCGGCGACCAAGGACCGTGGAATGCCACGGGAATGCCCTCGAGCAGGCTTTCGGGATCGGTGTGCTGCGGAGCATAGCCACGACGGCGCATCTCCAGAATGAGCAACTTCTGCCGCTGCACAAGCCAGCCGAGCTTGTCAATGAAGAACTTCATGTGCCCAGGGCCCATGTGATAGGTCGGTGGTATGTCGGCACGCTCCGGACAGGTAATGCCGCGCTCAACCAAGCCGCGCACCATGCCGAAGATGCGCGGAAGCTCGCGATACTCAGCCACCAAGTGCTGACGAGTGAGTTGCTCGACGGGAACGCAATTGATGCGGGTCATAAGCCTTCAATCCTCACAAGAACAACCCGAACATTGTGATGATACCGCTCAGGCCGCACCTCTGTGTGCCACGTTTCATCATCCCACTCGTTATCAAGTCCACGTGACACCGAACGGCTGACACTCACAGCTCCGCCAAGCCACCAGCTCAAAGCCGCTTTGGCAGAACCTTCGTTGTTGAACAGACGCGGAGCGATACCCGAGGCCGGGTCTACCAGCTCAACATGCGTGCCCCCTCGGCCGTTGCGGCCGATGGGATGCGGAATATACCAGCCGTTGTCGGCTTTGAGGGCATAGAACTCAAGACTCATGCTGCATCCATCCGAAAAGAGAGGGGCCGCGACGACATGCCTTCGGAGATATAGAATTCCCCGGCCTCGTTGCGCCGATATTTCTGCCCGAAGCCTGCACCCAAACGGCCGCAGCCGTAAAGCTCCCAGGCCGCTTCGCCCATGATCGCCCACGGCCCGTGCTTGGTCTTGCCGTCATACATGACCGCGCCAAGACGGGCGTTGGTGATTTGGCATTCCGTCGGGGCGGGGGTGAAGGTCACGGGCTTGTGCACACGGAACCAGACGGTGCCATTGTGATGGCGGCTCCGCACCTCAGCCCCGTTTGTCAGGGTCATCAGGGCAGCGTCACGACTGGCTTGGCTGCCCGGCATCGCAGTGCAGTCAAGGAAAGTGTCGAGCACCGGGCCTGTGGCTTCAAAGATGGTCAGGACGCCATTGGGTTTGGTTTGGGACGGGACGCGGCGACAGATATACATTGGACGTTCCTTTCTGCTGTGTATGATTTACTCTACAGCGGATCAGATGTCACGTCAACCTCTAAACATCGCGCGCCCTAATCAGCCTAACGGGTCTTTGGAAGTGTCTTCCCAGCGTATTTCAATAGAACCCCACAGAGCGTCTGGTTTCACGGCCCAAACGTGGAGGCTGTTGTTGGCCAGAGCCGCCGACACTGTAGCTGACCACTTGCGAGGCACATAGCCTATATGATAGGATTGTGGCTTGCGGCGCCCATACACATAATTGTCCACCCAAATCTGAACCGCGTTCCGGTCGTGCGGGTTTGAGGGCTCTCGTTCAAGCCGATACCGCTGGCCCGGTTTGAGACTGGTAACGATTTCAGTCCCCTCAGCCCGGAACGTGGCACCAGCGATAGCGGTGGTTATTTTCATGGCTCATAGCTCCTCCAGGTGCACGCTATTTTGGCGATGCGGTCAAGTGGGTCTTTTGGCTGGCAGACCGAATTGTCAGCAAGCCATTTCTCAGTTCGGCCTTCGCTTACTTCTCCGGCAAGGTAGCCCGGGATCAGGTATCGAGCAAGATCACGACCCGATCCTACCTGAAGAAGCAGCCAAGCGGAACCTCTGACATTCCAGCGTTTACGAAGCCAGGGAATTTGGCCAGGGCGTATTTTGACGGAGACCGGCGTCTCGGAATGTGTTGGTCGATGTGCCGTCTTCAATTCTGTTGTGGCATGATAGGATATGCCGTCAACCAGTAGTTGCATTTCCACGTCTGGGAACCCGTCAGACACGGAGTTTTCAATGCGGGTATAATGCAGATCGGCCCTGAAGCTTTTCAGGGCCTCTCGCATAGCTGCCCACAGATTGGACTCAGCTGTCTTGGTCACGTAATGCACTCCCCCGTTCCCAGACTTCGACCATGAGACTGTCGATCGAGACCCGCAGGGTTTGGTCCCACCACGAACCGCGCCCTTTGACGTAGCGCCGGCCTTCAAAGTAGGGCCGCAGGCGATCCTGGATGGCGTCAGGCCCAGGTTCCACGTCCGCCGCGGCGATGCACAGATAGGCCTTTGTCACAAAGCCATTCTTCAGTGCATAAAGGGCAAGCTCTTGCCCGCCCAGCAGCCACGCGTCCGGAGCGAAGCGGGTCATGTCTTCCAAGCTCACGCCCTTGCGCGGATCAGTCGACAAAGCATAGAGCTTGCCGCGCCCGGGGAGCGATTTGGGCATATATTCCAAGGTCTTAGCCGAAACGGCAAGAACCGGGTGCGTGCTTGTCAGCAGTTTGAACACCGCTTTGTCGATCGGCCCAGTCCAGGACATATCGTCACTTGCAGAGCGCGCCACATAGCCATTGCGACTGATCGCCATTATTAGACGCATGTCATTCCTCCCGCAGGTATTCAATGACCGCGTTGTGCCCGATCATATATTCGGTTTCGACGGCAGCAAAGGCGCTCTCGTCATAGGCGATAGAATGCCCAAGCGACAGCCGGTGCTGGTTTTCGGCCTTCATGCCTTCGATCCGAGCCAAAGCACAGACACATTGGGCATGGATGAAGGCAACTCGCGCAGCGTGGTTCATAGGAAATGCTCCATACGATCGACGATGATCCCGGCCTCGCGCAGCGTGTCGGCGCCTTCCAGTTGAGACCGGTGCCAGTTCGAGGTGCGACGCGGCGGAGTGGACACCACACGGACAATGCCCGCTTGCACAATAGCATTGGAGCATTCAGCACAGGGGCATTCGGTGGAGTAGAGTGTCCAGCCGACCAGTGACGTCCTGGCGTTGAGGATGGCATTCAGTTCCGCGTGCACCGTGTGATAGGCGCGATACTCTGCGCTTGCCAGCCGTTCGGGCGTGTCCCCGATACCTTTCGGGAAGCCAGCAAAGCCAAGCGAGAACTGGCTCTTGTCAGGCGAGACAACACAGGCGCCAACGCCACGGTCTATGATGCCATTGCCAAGGCCTTTCGTCCAGGACCGCGCTTGGGCTGCAAGGCCCATGAAGCGCAAATCCCAGTGAGAGGTATTATTTCCAGATGTGTCCATTCTGCACCTTACTTATTAGCGCTTGGGTTACTCCGTATTCTTTGGCCAGGTCTACTTGGCGCTTTTTGCCAGCCTGCTCTCGAATTTGAGCAACTTGAGCTTGGGTTAGTTTAGAAGCTCCGTTACGCTCGCCATTTGTCATAGTTCCGTGGGCTACTTTATCCTGGTGGTTATCACGAGGTGTTTTCCAGGATACATGCTTTGGGTTTATACAGGCCCTGAAATTACAGGAATGCGCAGCTTCGTGCTTGTCTGGGCAATCTCCGTGGGCTTCCAAGCACATAGCTCGGTGACCTGTTGTAATTTTGCCCTTCCAGAACATTTTAGGGTAGCCGTTTGCTTGTAGCGCAAACGGCCATTCAATGCACTCGTCGGTGTCACTGGCTAAAGCAGCGAGAAAGAAGGCTTTAGCTTCCCCATAAGCCATGTTCTACTCCACAACGACTGGCGTAGGGTCCCACGAGTTTTGGTTCGTGCGACCGGCGAGGGCTTTCACAATGGAGACATAGCCATCGGGGTTGTCGAGGATGGCCTGAATGTCCCAGCCCGGCAAGTTCGGTTGAACATCGTCGGCCCAAGTCGTGGAAGCCTTTGCAAACTCCTGAGCCTCACGCCATTCGCCCGCGCTCCAATCGGCTGTCAGGCATGCACGAGTGGCATTCCAGTGTGGCTTGTAGAGGTGCGCGTGCGCCAGCGTGACGTGCAAGGACTTCGGCCGGAGGCCCGTGGTGGCCGCGATCGCATCAGCCGTCAAGGCATAGCCCATCACGTCGTAGGGCAAGCCGACGAACACGTCGCTGGAACGGATGAACACGGCCATGTGCAGGTCATTGCCAAACCGGGAGACCGTGAAGCCGACAGGGCAGGGAATGTTCTTCGGCTGCGGCCCGCCAAGGCCGTCGGAGCGCGGGTCCCACGCCGAGATGAACAACTGTCTGTTGGTCGGATTGGTCTTCAGTTCGTGGACCGCCAGCGCAAGCTGGTCACGCCCGAACGCGTGGCGCCAGCGATAACCGTAGGCGGTCTTCAGCACTGACCGGCGCTCAGTGCGTGTTACCTCGCCATGATTGTCCATGTCTGTGAAAGTAAAATCCTCGTCTTCGAGGAACTTCGACCAGAGCTTTGGCGCTTTCCCGAGGATGAACGTCGGGTCTTTCGTGCCCATGAACTGCCAGGCCGTTTCCGCGGCCGCGACATGAGGATAATAACGCCGGTTGCCGACGACAGGCAGTCGACCGTCAGACAGGTCCAGCTTGAACGAATGAGCACCCTGCAGCATCTTGATTTCCGTCTTGGTGCGCTCATTGACCTCGGTCACGCCGTGGTTCATAAGCTCCGACAGGAGGCTCCGATAGGCTTCGTGGAATGACTTAGCTTGCATCATGCGGTCCTTTCAAAGCCGAGTGTGGCCATCAGCTGGTGGACGTTCCGATGAAGGTCTTCGGCCGTCCCGTTGTTGTCGATGGTGAACATGGCCATCCACGGCTCGACAGTGCAGGAAGCCGTCGGCTCTTGGTCGACGCGCTCGCTGGCATCAACCCAGATGGTCACATCTGCAAGGCCCGCGTTGAGGATAGCGTTCAATTCTCGCTTGTTGCGGATACCCACATAGATGTCGTTCTCCGCATAGATTTCGCGGGCCAACCGTTCTTTGTTCGGGTAACAGTAGGCTGCGATCAGGGAGAACCAGGCCGCACGGAAGTTGCCCCGGTCCACAAAGCACTGCGCGTAGCTGGGATATTCGCGCGCTGCCATCATGGACAACTCTTCGATGAGCTGGCCTGCGGACATGCCCGGGCTGCCCGCAGCGATGTGCCGATCGATCGCGGCTTGCTGGTTGTGGATGGCGTCCCAGATCACCTTCTCCGCGCAGAAAAGCGACGACGAAGTGAAGGCGAAGCCGTATTCATCGCTGAGGAGTTCCGCCACGGTGTCCTTGCCGTGCCGAGCGTGGCCGAGTATCAGAAACTTCGGCTTTCCAGCTTCCCCCCGCTCGATGTCGAGCTTCTGTGCGGCTTCGGCAAGCTCGAGCGTGGCCAATTTCACGTCATACATCGCGCGCACCGCCGAGCGATCCAGAGCCAGATAGGGAAGCAGTTCCGGGCCAGTCCATCCCTCAGGTTTCACGGCATCAAAGCCGAGGCTGTTCGGCCGCTTGGACAGTTCGCCCCGGCGCTTGCGCATATTGGCGTCATGGACTTCATCGAACACAAGACCAGGGACGATGCCCATCTCGACCAGACGACCGAGTGCAAAATAGGACAGGTCGATCAGAGCATCCGCTTCGTCTTCGAGGGTTTCCGCTTTTTCGAACTCGTCCAGTTCTTCGGCAATAGCGCCGCTCGCCCAAGCCTTCCGGGCGTGCCCGAGACGGGTCGGTGTCTCAGGAATTGGCAAGCCGATGATGTCGGCGTTGAAGCGATGAACGAGAGCGAGATACCTCTCCATCCACGACGATACTTTGGGCAGTTCCATGTGCGCTCCTCAGGCTAGCGGGTCAAGGTCTTCAGGATCATAATCGGCAGTCCATCCGGCCGGCACGAGCAGCTTACCACGTGCCTTGTCCGGAGACAACTCATAACCGAACCCGTGTTTCGTATGCAGGTCATGGAGGTGAGACCTGACGGAGTTGACTGAACAGCCAACCTTCTCGGCCACGTCTGCCACGGCCGTCTCCTCGAGCATCAACAGAGCCACTTCACGCCGCTTGCCTTTGGCGGGCAGAGCAGTGACAGTAGGCTTGCAAGCCTTGCCCGCTCGTTGGGCCGAAGTGGCTTGGGTATGAACTTGGACAACCGCCTCGTCGGCCAAAGGATCAGTGCAGCCCGGCGGAAGCATGATGGTAGCGACATCGCCCTGCAGCACGTAGCCCAAGCCATGATCTTTGTTGAGGCCATGGAGATGGGTTAGCACGCCTGAACGGGACAT
>RRZU010007016.1_pt1 | contig 29281 bp, 30 predicted proteins | sample 2165561 | NCBI WGS metagenome assembly RRZU01 (sample SAMN10456909, study PRJNA506462) | wastewater metagenome | isolation source: wastewater sludge | place: USA: Moscow, Idaho | reverse complement strand
GATGGTGAAAAGTACGATGAATGGCGTAAGATTAAGTCAGGGAAAGCCAAGGTTGTTGTTGGGGCACGGTCTGCGATTTTTGCACCCTTGCACAATATTGGTGCCATTATTATCGACGAAGAGCATGAAACCAGTTATAAACAAGACAGCAATCCGCGTTATCATGCGCGTGATGTTGCCATATGGCGGGCGAAATTTCATAGGGCAGCGCTCGTCTTGGGATCTGCGACACCGAGTCTAGAGACCCGCGCGCGTGCCCAGCAAAATGTCTATCAACTCCTACATTTGACACAACGTGCGAGTGCTCAGGCTGAAATTCCAGAAGTTGAAATTCTTGATATGCGCAAGCACCTGAATGACAAATCAGCCTCGTTTTCAGAAGTCTTGCTTGACAAGATTTCTGAAAAAATCGCCAAAGGAGAGCAAGTCGTCCTCATGCTCAACCGTCGTGGCTATTCCTCTTTCATCATGTGTCGAGACTGTGGTTTCGTCCCCGAATGTCCCAACTGTGATATTTCACTAACCTTACACATGGATACGAAGACGCTGAATTGTCACTACTGTGGGCATACAACGGGCATCCCGCACACTTGTCCCAATTGCCAAAGCAAAAAAATTAGATATTATGGCAGTGGCACTCAAAAAGTTGAGGAAGAGTTATCAGAACTCCTACCAGAGGCTAGGATTTTGCGGATGGATGTTGATACCACTAAGAAAAAAGGCGCCCACGAGCGGATTTTGTCAAGCTTTGGCGCCGGTGAGGCTGACATTCTTTTAGGTACGCAGATGATCGCCAAAGGCCTTGATTTTCCAAATGTCACCTTGGTTGGCGTCATCAATGCTGATACAGCCCTGAATCTCCCTGACTTTCGCTCCTCAGAACGCACCTTCCAGCTCCTAACGCAGGTGGCAGGTCGAGCAGGTCGTGCGGATAAAAAAGGTGAAGTGTTGATCCAAACCTTTAATCCTGATCATTATGCTATCCGTTTAGCGCAAGCGCATGATTATGAAGGTTTTTATCAACTAGAGATGGACTTTAGACGAAAGCTGAACTATCCACCTTATTTTTATACCGTGCAGCTTGTCATCTCCCACCAAGATGAAGAAGAAGTCGTTAAAAAATCATATGAAATCATGGCACTACTCAAGGGAAATTTGTCAGAAAAGGCACGTGTCTTGGGACCTATTCCAAAACCAATCGCTCGGACGCATAACCTTTATCATTATCAATTATTGATCAAATACCGTTTTGAAAAGAATTTAGAACAGGCGCTCAACCAAGTTTTAGACTTAACGCAAGTCCCTGATAATAAAAAATTACGCATCATCATTGACAATGAACCGCAGAATTTCATGTGATATCAATTTAAAAACACCTCTAGCAGTGAAAAATTCAATTGCTAGAGGTGTTTTAGTTAATCAGGGATGATTTGCCAATCTAGGAAGTCTAGTTTTTCTAGATAGCCCTCTTTTTGATTAATCTCGTCTACAATTTTCAAAACTAAGGGCGAAGCATTAGTCGCATTGAGTGTTTTTAGATCAACAAAAGCAATGCCATCTGAGTCATTCAGACCATCACTAACTTGCCTCGGCAGTTTTGATGGGGTATTGAAATCCAGTTCAACGTCATAAACGGCAAAAATATGATGGACTGTTCTTATCTCGTGAACGGGTTTAACGAAAGCATCATAAATTCTATTATGATGATAGGCGGTGACAGCGAAACCGGTCTCTTCCTTGATTTCTCGAACAAGCGTTTCGGTTAGACCTTCGCCATTTTCTTGACTACCGCCAGGTAAATCATATCGATTTTGATAAGGTCCAGCGTTTTTGTGGATACATAAGAGCTTACCGGCTTTGAAATAAACCCCGTAAACGCCAAAATGTTTGCTGTAAACTGTCAATTGACACCTCTTTCTGTAATTAAATCTATTTTAACAAATTTAGTGTGCCAATATGGTGTATTTAGACATTGTCGCCTAATATTTGCTATAATGGGAATATGAAAAAAAATCAGGAAAACTTTAACGAATCAGAACATATCAATGATACCATTTACGGCGTCCATGCTGTCGTAGATGCCTTAACAGAAAATCTAGGGAATAAGCTCTACATTCAAGACGATTTGCGTGGCAAAAATGTCGATAAAATCAAAGCTTTGGCGAGTGAGAAAAAAGTTGGCATTTCTTTTGTCAGCAAGGAAAAGTTGAAAGAGATGGCAGATGGTGGCGTCCATCAGGGCTTTGTGCTCAAAACAAGCGCCTATGCTTACAAAGAACTCTCGGATTTACTAGCCCTCACGCAAGATGCTGAAAATCCCTTGCTGATTGTGATTGATGGTTTAACTGATCCCCATAATTTGGGTAGCATTCTTCGGACGGCTGATGCAACTGGTGTTTCGGGTGTTATCATCCCCAAACATCGCTCAGTCGGCGTGACGCCGGTTGTCGTTAAAACATCTACTGGTGCCGTTAACCATATCCCAATCGCTCGGGTGACGAATCTGTCACAAACCTTAGATAAGCTGAAAGCTGCGGGTTTTTGGGTCTTTGGCACGGATATGAATGGGACGCCTCATGCTAAATGGCAAACGCAAGGCAAAGTGGCTTTGATCATCGGTGCTGAGGGTGCGGGGATCACGTCAAATATTAAAAAGCAAGTCGATGAGATGATTACGATTCCGATGAAAGGGCATGTTCAGAGTCTAAACGCTGGTGTTGCTGCTGGGATTTTGATGTATGAGTGGGCCAGAAATTTTGGTCAGTCTAACTAGTTAAAGGCAGGCAGCTATGAAAAAACAACTCTTAATTGTTGACGGCTATAACATGATTGGCGCTTGGCAAGAGACCCATCAGCTTTTTCAAAATAATGATTTAGAACAAGCGCGAGATTTATTGCTGAAAAAGTTGTCAGATTATGCAGGCTTTGAGGGATTAGAAATCATCTGCGTTTTTGATGCTCAGTTTGTTCCAGGAGTAACGAGTAAGTTTCATGTGCACAATGTGCTCGTGATTTTTACGAAAGAAGATGAGACTGCAGATAGTTACATTGAAAAATTGGCAGGTAAATGCAACAATGTTTTAACAACAGTATATGTTGCGACTAGCGATTTGGCCGAACAGTGGGTCATTTTTTCACAAGGCGCCATGCGAATTCCTGCGCGTGAACTGGAAGAACGGGTCAATCTTAGGAAACAAGATTTAACACGACATGCTACCAGTATGACGACACAAAAACCGCGAACTTCTTGGGCGGATGCCCAATTAGATGAGCTCAAGAAACTGATGTTTGAAATTGAGTGAGTTGTAAGAAGCGGTGATTGTATATCAAAAATAAACGGAAATGGAGTGACCATGACTTACCAAATCATCACAGATTCAACATCAGATTTATCGGATGCTTATGTCGCAGCGCATGATGTTGCGATGTTAGGCTTGACCGTGACGCTTGAGGACACAACTTATCAGACTGTGGGGCCTGAGCGCCTCACAAGTGATGTTCTATTAGCCAAAATGGCTACGGGTGCTAAACCTGTCACCTCACAGATAAATGTTGGTCAATTTTCAGAACTTTTTAAGTCGGTTGTTAAAGCCGGAAATGATGTACTCTATCTTGGGTTTTCATCTGGTTTATCAGGGACTTATCAAAGTGCTGAAATGGCAAAACAACTTGTTTTAGATGAGTTACCTTCAGCCCATATTACGACGATTGATACCTTAGCTGCGGCATCAGGCGAAGGCTATTTAGTTAAAGAAGCTGTTAAGTTGCGAGATGATGGTGCGACATTAGAAGAGGTTGTGACAGCTTTGCAAGATTTGATTCCTCGCTTGCGGAGTTGGGTCATGGCAGATGACTTATATCACTTGGCGCGCGGTGGGAGGATTTCTAAAACAGCGGCGACTGTCGGAACACTTGTCAATATCAAACCAATTATTGATGTGGATCCTGCGGGACAGTTGCGACAAGTTGGTAAAATTAGAGGCAAGAAAAAAGCCTTAAAAACATTGGTGACCAATACCTTAACAGATTTTGATCCTGCTTATCCACATATCATGATTGGGTATTCTGGAGATCCTGATGTCGCAGAAGAAGTGAAAGCGGATTTACTAGCATCGGATTTGATCACAGAAGTGACTTTAACACCGTTAGGGCCAACGATTGCAACACATACAGGGACAGGAACGATTGCCATCTTTTCAATAGGTAAAACACAACGTCTCTAAAAGAATAGAGATAAATGACGAAAATCACAGCAAATATCTTGTTTTGCTGTGATTTTGTGTTAAAATAAAAAAGAGTGTTTATGCCGATAATCGGATATTAGGCAACTTTTTACATAATTAAATTTGAAAAATGATGAATGGATAATGGAAGGAGTCACTTTAATGGCCAAAAGTGGACTTTATACGGGATTAGATATCGGAACTAGCACGATCAAAGTGTTGGTAGCCGAATACGTCTCTGGTGAAATGAACATAATCGGCGTCGGAAACGCAAAATCTGACGGCTTAAAAAATGGTACAATTGTTGACATTGAAAAAGTAGCACAAGCGATTCGTAAGGCTGTTAATGCAGCTGAAGAACGTGCAGGAATCCAAATTACAGGGTTAAATGTCGCTGTTCCAGCAAATCGTCTTGAAGTTGATGCTTGTCAAGGTATGGTGACAATCAATAGTGAGTCGAAAGAAGTTGTCGAAAGCGACATCAGTCAAGTTGTGGCAAGTGCTCTTATGCGTGGTATGATGCCTGAACGTGAAATCATCGCTGTTGAACCTAAAGAGTTCACAGTTGACGGTTTTTCTGGTATCTCAGATCCACGTGGGATGTTTGGAGTACGCCTTGAAATGAAAGGTCTAGTTTATACTGGACCTAAAACATTAGTACACAACATTCGTCGGGCGGTTGAACGTGCGGGTCTTAAGGTTGATAACATTGTGATTGCACCACTTGCTTTAGCGCACCACGTGTTAAACGAAGGGGAACGTGAGTTCGGCACTGTTGTCATTGATTTAGGTGCTGGTCAAACAACTGTTATTGCTGTTCGTGATCAAGAATTACAATTTGCGCACATCATCCCTGAGGGCGGCGACTATATTACAAAAGATATTTCGACTGTTTTAAACACATCGCTAGATCAAGCCAATAGTTTAAAACTTAATTACGGGGAAGCCTCTACAGAGCGCGCTAGCAAGGAAGAAAAATTCCCTGTGAATGTCGTTGGACATACAGAACCGGTTGAAATTACAGAATTTTATTTATCACAAGTCATTGAAGCACGCTTAACACAAATTTTTTCACGTGTTCGCCAAGATTTGGAACGCTCGCGTGGTCTTGAGTTGCCAGGTGGGATTGTCTTACTAGGTGGTGCTGCGGCAATGCCCGGTGTGACAGAATTGGCAACGAAGATTATTGGTGCTAATGTCCGCTTGTATGTCCCAAATGAAATGGGACTTCGCAATCCAACCTTTGCACAAGTGATTTCGGTTGTGGATTATGTTGGGAGTCGTTCGGACATTGAGATTTTGGTGACAGAAGCAGCTGCTGGCAATGCCGTTTTTTCAGAACCAATTGTTGAAACGTATCATGAACCAGCTGTTGCAGCCTTTACAGACAATGTCTATGCACAAACAACAGATGACATGACTTATGTGGCACCTACACCACAAGTACAACCGAGTGTACCCGCGCAAGACGCTGAACCAAAAGAAGGTCTTGTCGATAAGGTACGCAACATTTTCGGTAGTATGTTTGATTAAGTAGTCGTAATTCAGTATAAATTGAGCCAGCTTAGAGACTTTTGACAGAACCGTAGAGGATCTGACAGGAAAGCCTATGATGACAAAGCTTGAATTTATGACTCATTACGGTAAAAAATGAATTTGGAGATATAAAAACAATGGAATTTTCATTTGATGAAGCGCTCACGCAAGGCGCAATTATAAAAGTTATCGGTGTCGGTGGTGCTGGTGGCAATGCGATTAACCGTATGGTTGAAGAGGGTGTTTCAGGCGTTGAATTCATCGCAGCAAATACTGATGTTCAAGCACTTCGTGCTTCAAAAGCAGATACAGTGATTCAACTTGGACCAAAATTAACACGTGGTTTGGGCGCAGGTTCAAAACCAGAAGTTGGTCAGAAAGCTGCAGAAGAATCAGCTGAAACAATCCAACAAGCACTTGAAGGCGCAGACATGGTCTTTATTACTGCTGGTATGGGTGGTGGTACTGGTACCGGTGCAGCACCAGTGATTGCGCAAATTTCTCGTGAACTAGGCGCTTTGACAGTTGGTGTAGTGACACGTCCATTTGGCTTTGAAGGCTCAAAACGTGGCTACTTCGCTTCAGAAGGCATTGAATTACTCAAAGCTTCTGTTGACACCTTGTTGATTATTTCAAACAATAACTTGCTTGAAATTGTCGATAAGAAAACACCTTTGAAAGAAGCTTTGCAAGAAGCTGATAACGTCTTACGTCAAGGTGTACAAGGCGTGACTGACTTGATTACAAATCCAGGCATGATCAACCTTGACTTTGCGGATGTGAAAACAGTTATGGCTAATAAAGGTGATGCCTTGATGGGTATCGGCACTGCCTCTGGTGAAGACCGGGTCATTGAAGCGACACGTAAAGCCATCTACTCACCATTGCTTGAAACAACTATCGAAGGTGCCGAAAACGTCCTTCTGAATGTAACAGGTGGAATGGATATGAGCTTGACTGAAGCACAAGATGCATCAGAATTAGTCATTCAAGCAGCTGGCAATGACGTTAACATTCTTTTAGGAACATCAATTGATGAGTCGCTTAAAGATGAAATCCGTGTTACAGTTGTAGCGACTGGTGTCTCAGAAGAAGAATTACAACAAGCGACAACACGTCAAACCAAAGCAGCAGCACCAGTTGCTGAACAACCTCGTCGTCGTGTATTAGGTTCATCAAATCTTGATTTGTCAAACAACAATTTTGCACCTCGTCAAAAAACAGCAGCACCTGAAAGCTCAGCACCTGAATCTGCGTTTGGTAACTGGGATATTCGTAAAGAAAATACAGTCCGTCAAACACCGTCAGAATCAACAAATACAACAGGTGTAAGCAGTTTTGGTGGTGCAACTACTTCATTAAATGATGAAGATCTTGATATCCCACCATTTTTGAAACGTTAAGCGATGACAATTTCTGAAAATGTTGCAGATGTGTTGACTAATGTTGCCAACACTGAAACACAAACTGGGCACAAGACAACCGTGATTGGTGTAACCAAATATGTAGATGCTGACCAGGCCAGAGCATTAGTTGAGGCTGGCATCACTCATATCGCTGAAAATCGGACAGAGCTTTTTCTGGATAAACAGGAAAAACTGTCTGATTTATCAATTACTTGGCATTTGATTGGTACCTTACAGCGTCGTAAAGTCAAAGATGTTATAAATCGTGTGGATTATTTTCACGCCTTAGACTCTATCAAGTTAGCGCATGAGATTGATAAGCGTGCCAATCATGTCATCAAGTGTTTTTTACAGGTGAATGTTTCGGGAGAAGCTAGCAAACATGGTTTTTCTCCAGATGAATTAGCAGTTGTATTGCCAGAAATTTCTAACTTATCAAAAGTTGAAATTGTTGGCTTAATGACAATGGCACCAATTGATGCAAGTGAAGCGGAGCTGGGAGACATCTTTGACAAAGCCAAGAGCTTACAAATGGCTATTGCCAGTCAAGCCTTGCCGCATATCCCATGTACAGAATTATCGATGGGAATGAGCCAAGATTATCAGCAAGCCATTTTGCATGGTGCAACTTTTGTAAGAATTGGTAGCAAGTTTTTTAAATAAAGGATGACTCTAAATACTAGAGATGACTAAAATAAGTAGGTAGAAATTAATGGCTCTAAAAGATTACATTGAGAAAGCAAAAGATTATTTTAATTTAGGAGATGAGGAAGATTCAGCACCTGCTGTACGTCCTCAAGTGGTGCAGAGTCAAGCATCAACACAACCGCAAGCACAAGTACGCCCACAGGTTGTGACTAATACTTCGCCTAAACCAGAAATAAAATCAGAACGCAAGCAAAGTCGTCAGGTTGATATTGCTGCAAATACAGCACGTCCAACATCACCACAGCGTCCGGTTTCTGCTGGCATCGTCCCAACGATTGCTATCAAAGAACCAGCTGCTTATGATAATATCATGGAATCAGCACGTGTGATTCGAAATGGTGAGAGTGTTTTGGTCAACTTTAAAAATATGGGTGACCAACAAGCTCGCCGGTCAATTGACTTTTTAACGGGCGTTGTTTTCACACTTGATGGGGACATCCAAAATGTTGGCGGTCAAATTTTCTTGCTCACGCCCAATGGGATGACAGTTGATGCTGAAAAAGAATTAAGTATTCTTGCTGGTCGCAACTTTGAAGGTTTGGACACATACTAATGATCATATACTTTTTGTATCGTCTTATTACGATTTATGAATGGCTTTTGATTATCTATGCGCTACTGAGTTGGGCGCCTGATTTACGAAATAGTCAAGTCGGCAGAATCATCGGACAATTGTCACGACCGTTTTTGTCGATTTTTGATCGTTTACCACTTCAGTTTGCAGGTCTAGATTTCACGATTGTAGTTGCCATTATTGCCTTGAATTGCATCCAACGTTTGTTGTTGATGATTTTCTGATGACACAAGTAATCTATCAGCACTTTCGACCCAGTGAGCGTGCTTTTATTGATAAAGCTTCTGACTGGTTGACGAGTGTTACTGACAGCTATAGTCTAGTGATAACGGATTTTTTAAATCCTAGACAAGTCTTCATTTTGACAACCTTGATACAGGGGCACCCAGCACAAGACATTCAAATTTTTACTAGCTCAGCAATCGCAGAAACAGAGTATGTCAAGGTGATTTTAGCACCCGCTTACTATCAACTGACGCCTGCTGATTTTGAGTTGGCTTGCTTACAGATTGACTTTGCTAGTAAATTTGTGACACTCAAGCATTCACAGATACTTGGGACCTTCTTAGGTGAAACGGGATTAGAACGTTCTAAAATAGGTGATATTGTGGTCCATGACACCTTTGCTCAAGTTTTTGTCGATGCGAAGTTGGTATCAGTCATTATGGACAGTGTTCATAAAATTGCCCGTAGTGGTGTCAAAATTAAAGTAATTGATGTAGGGGAATTCATGCCCACCATTGAGCAGACAATCACGAAAACTGTTACTATGTCAAGTTTACGTTTGGATAAGGCTGTCGCAAGTGTCTTCAATATATCTCGCAATTTGGCGCAAAATTTGATACAATCAAGTAAGGCAAAAGTCAATTATACTGAAGTTGTAAGAAATGATTTTGAGCTAGTTGATGGTGACTTGGTTAGTATTCGAGGGTTTGGCCGATTAAAAATCGTTCAAATGCTTGGCCTAACGAAAAAAGATAAGGTCAGAGTAGAAGTCCAAATTATCTCAACAAAGAAGTAAATTGATTGAATTGACGTTATTGTGACGTATCCCTTTAGATGTATTGGTAGCTTTTTCGACACTCTAAAGGTAATTAGAATGAATGATAATAGGAGGTAGCACCTATGACTTTAAATAGTTTAGATGTTCAAAATAAAACGTTTCCAACTAAGATGCGTGGCTACAATAAAGCTGACGTTGATGATTTTCTCGATTTAATCATTCGAGACTATGACACATTTGCTGAAAAGATGAAGGACCAAGAACGTGAACTGAAAAGTTTACGTGAACGTGTTGAATACTTTGAAGGCATGAAAGAATCGCTGAATAAATCAATTGTTGTGGCGCAAAGTGCTGCAGATAACTTGAAGGAACAAGCAATCAGTGAAGCCAATGGCGTCACATCTGAAGCAGGTCAAAAAGCGCAGTATATTTTGGAATCTGCTAAGAAAGAAGCTGGCGGGATTCTGAACTCAGCCTCAGACGATGCTCGTCGTTTGGTTAAAGAAACAGACGAGTTAAAACGTAAGATGCGTATTTACCACCAACGAATGATGTTGATGGTTGAAGCGCAACTTGAAGGTATCAAGTCTCATGAATGGGAAGAAATTCTTAAACCAACTTCGACTTATATCGGAGACGGTGAAGAGAAGTTGAAAGAAATCATCGAGAGTCATGAAGGGAATACCGTACAAATTAGTCACACAGTGAATCAAGTGTCAGAAATCCTTGATGCGGTAGACCAAGAAACAACAGTTGAATCAGAAGAACCGACTGAACCACAAGAACCAGTTCAAACAACTGATTCTGAAAAAGAAACAACAGATTCTGAAGCATAAAAACAAGCACAGGTCACTAACGAATATTACTAGCGAGCAAGAGATGGTGGGAGTCTTGCAATCTCTTCGTTACTGATTATCACCTTGTTAATCTCTTAAGAGAGCAAAAAATAGCGTGGTCTGCTTTATCAGACTTTCGAGGCTTGAGTATTGAGTATTCAAGTGAATGAGGGTGGTACCACGGCTTTTCGTCCCTTACGGAAGGCCTTTTTTTGTCGCAAGGACTTCGTTAGATTTCAGCTCACAACCCTAACGTTGCTATGCTTTATCTGTCTTGTGCTTACGCCAAAACTTGTTTAATCGAAATGTTGTTTTGACTGATTGTTTAGTCAGTATAGACAATTTGTTGTTGATCCATTTATCCGAAACCAAAGAAAGTGAGGGGTTGAGTCTTGACCGATAGTGATGTCAGGTCGGCTCATAACTGAATATGAAAATTAAAGAAACCTTGAATCTAGGTCAAACAGCTTTCCCAATGCGAGCTGGTTTGCCTAACAAAGAACCTAAAATGCAAGAAGCTTGGGATGAGGCAGATCTTTATGCCTACCGTTTGAAAGAAAATGCTGGGAAACCATCATTTGTTCTTCATGATGGTCCTCCCTATGCGAATGGGGATATCCACGTTGGCCACGCCATGAATAAAATCTCAAAAGATATCATCATCCGCTATAAAAATATGGCGGGATTCCGTGCGCCTTATGTACCGGGGTGGGATACACATGGTCTACCAATCGAGCAAGTCCTAACCAAAAAAGGCATCAAGCGTAAAGAACTTGACCGTGCTGAATATCTTCGTATGTGTCGGGATTATGCTTTAACGCAGGTTGACTTGCAACGTAAAGGGTTTAAATCTTTAGGCGTTTTAGGAGATTGGGAAAATCCTTATGTGACTTTACAGCCTGAATTTGAAGCTGCGCAAATCCGTGTCTTCGGTAAAATGTCTGAAAATGGCTATATCTATAAAGGTGCGAAACCAATCTACTGGTCACCTTCTTCAGAAAGTTCATTAGCTGAAGCTGAAATCGAGTATCAAGATGTCCGTTCTGCATCCATCTATGTGGCTTTTAAAGCAACAGATACTAAAGGTCTTTTGCCAGAAGACGCAGAGTTTGTCATCTGGACAACAACACCATGGACAATCCCATCTAACTTGGGGATCTTTGCGCATCCAGACTATGATTATGTACTTGTTGCTGTCAATGACCGCAAATTTGTCATCGCCTCAGAATTACTCAACACTGTTGCGGAGAAATTAGAGTGGGCAGATTACCAAGTCCTCCAAACTATCAAAGGCTCAGACCTTGATGGGATGGTTGCCAAGCATCCATTCTACGATCGCGACACATTGGTCATGAATGCTGAGTATGTAACCCTTGAGTCTGGTACTGGTCTTGTCCATGTCGCACCAGGTCATGGTGAAGATGACTATTTCTTCAGCCGCAAATACAAACTTGGTGTCCTTTCTCCTATTGATGATCGTGGTTACTATACAGATGAAGCACCAGGACTTGAAGGCCTCTTCTACGATGAAGGGAATAAAAAAGTCACAGAATGGTTGGAAGAAAACAACGCCTTGTTGAAACTTGAGTTCTTCACCCACAGCTATCCACATGACTGGCGGACGAAAAAACCTGTTATCTTCCGTGCGACGCCACAGTGGTTCGCCTCTATCGACAAATTCCGCGACAACATCCTAACCGAAGTTGAAAAAGTGGACTGGGTAGTGCCATGGGGGAAAACACGTCTCTATAATATGATTCGCGACCGTGGCGACTGGGTAATCAGCCGCCAACGCGCATGGGGCGTGCCGTTACCAATCTTCTACGCTGAAGACGGCACTGCCATCATCACACCTGAAACAACCGAACATATCGCGCAACTCTTCGCTGAAAATGGTTCGATCATTTGGTGGGAACGTGATGCTAAAGACCTATTGCCAGAAGGCTTTACACACCCAGGCTCACCAAATGGTGAATTTACTAAAGAAACAGATATTATGGATGTTTGGTTTGACTCAGGTTCATCTTGGAATGGTGTGCTGAACCAACGCGAAGAGTTGACATATCCAGCAGACCTTTACCTAGAAGGATCTGACCAATACCGTGGTTGGTTCAACTCATCCATCACAACCTCTGTTGCAGTCAATGGGATTGCACCCTACAAAGCTGTCTTGTCACAAGGTTTTGTTCAGGATGCTAAAGGCCGTAAATTCTCTAAATCATTAGGTAACGGGATTGCACCAAAAGATGTAACCAAACAGTACGGTGCCGATATTCTTCGCCTTTGGGTTGCAAGTGTTGACAACACGTCAGACGTGCGTGTTTCAATGGATTTGATTGGCCAAACATCAGAAGCCTACCGTAAAATCAGAAATACCCTTCGTTTCTTGATTGCAAACACATCAGACTTTGATAAAACCAAAGATGCTGTGGCTTATGAAGACTTGAAAGGATCTGACAAATACTTGTTGGTGCGCTTAAATCAAGTCATCCAATCAGTTCGTGAAGCTTATGATCGCTACAATTTCATGGAAGTTTATCGGACAATCTTTAATTTCTTAACCAACGATATGTCAGCTTTCTATCTTGATTTCGCTAAAGATATCGTGTATATCGAAACAGCAAATTCAACAGATCGTCGCCGTATGCAGACCGTGATGTACGAAATTTTGGTCAAATTGACAAAATTATTGGTGCCAATCGTACCACATACAAGTGAAGAAATCTGGACTTACCTCGAGCAAGAAGAAGAAGCTTACGCTTATTTGACTGAGATGCCATCAGCTGACGTCATCCCAGATGCAGCTGAAATACTTGACTTCTGGTCAGCATTCTTGGAGTTCCGTACAGGTGTACACAAGGCTTTGGAGATGGCGCGTGATGAAAAAGTCATCGGTAAATCTTTGGAAGCTAGTGTCATGGTTTACCCTGATGAAGCGGTAAAAGTGCTCTTAGCGAGTGTCGCTGAAACAGAAGATGTGGCAACGCTCCTCATCGTTTCAGAATTGATCGTCTCTGATCAAGCAGCACCGGAAGATGCTGTAAAAGTAGGAGACACAGCGATTACCGTGAATCATGCTGTCGGTGGTGTTTGTCAACGTTGCCGTCGTATCGATGAGTCAGTTGGTACAAATGCCAACGCTCACTTAGTTGAGCTTTGTGATCACTGTGCCAGCATCGTCACATTAGAATTCCCTGAAGCAGCAGCTGAAGGTTTTGAATCAAAATAAAAAGTAAAAAGAAAAATCAGACTTAGGCCTGATTTTTTTTGGATTTGAAAGTGGGATAATAAGAGTGTAGATAAGGATATCTGCTAAATAAATTGGATACATGATGGTGCGCCGTGCTCAAGATAATGAGACATGAGACACCCGAACAACCTAAAAGAAAGTGTGACACTATGAATAATCAAAAAGAAAGAATTATGGATTTGATGCGTAAGGGCATCATTACTGAAAGTGAAGCAATCGAGTTGCTTGAAAAAGCAGGTCTTGATAATGATACAAATGCTGAAGAAAAAACAACGCAGCAAACTGATAACGATGGCTATCAAACGGACTCATCAGAAGCTGTTAAACAGTTTGTTAACCAAGCGGGTTCACTCGTGAAAAGTCTCTTCCAATCTGCTAAGAAATCTGTTGACAACAACGTTGACTTCAGCAATGGCTTTCCAAGTCTGAAATATGTGACAAAATCAGACTTCAAAGCCTTTGACGGCGAGATCAAAGATATCACAGTGTCAGCAACTTCTGGTGATGTGACAGTGCTTACGAAAGACATTGAAAAAACGATTGTCGAAACGACCTATAAGGTTTATGGTGGTGTGACAGAAGAAGCCATGGATGAATTTATCCGTGACAACGTTGTCATCGAACTAGATCAAGGTGAGCTGGTTATCAATGTAAAAAGCAAACGCATTGTCGTTGAGATGACGATTACACTCGCAGCTAGTCAGATTGAAGATGCTAAATTTGATGTGGTAAATGGTATCGTTAATATCGAAGGTTTAACTGCTGATGATCTGAATGTTAAAAAAGTTAATGGCGATTTGATTGTCAAGGATGGTTTATTTAAATCTGTTGTGGTCAAAGCAGTCAACGGTGAGGTTAGAGTGGCATCAGACTTTGAAACAGCTGATATTTCTAATGTCAATGGTGAAGTTGTCGTGACAGCTACGGCTATTAATGCTGAAAATCTGAAAGTGAAAAACGTCAATGGCGATGTTAAAATTTCAGTCCCTGAAAACATTGGTGTCGTTGGCTACGTCAAAACGACATTTGGCAAGTACAAAACACGGATTGCCCTTGATAATCCACTAGAAATTACTAAAAATGGTGCAGCCCTGATCAGAACAGCAACCAATAGCTTGACCTTGGATATCGCAACGAATACAGGTAGTATTTGGCTGAAAGATGGCGAACCTGCTCGAGCTGATTCGCCAACAGCTCAAACAGCAACTGCAGAATCAGCGGAAACGACTGATCAACCGGAAGTAGATGAAGCACCAGTCACAGTGGAACAAGTCGAAAAGTCTGAAACAACAGTTGTCCCAGAAGCAGACAACTCGAAAATTGACACGATTCCAGGTCAAAAATCAGACGATGAAAGTGAGGTGAATCAAGACCATGAGTAAACAACTGACAAAATCAAGAACCAATAAAAAGATTTCAGGTGTGATTGGTGGACTTGGTGAGTACTTTGGTTGGAGTCAAGATGTGATTACCATTATTCGGATTGTCTACGCTGTACTGGCGTTGACAAGCTTCGGATCTCTCTTGGTGATCTATATTGTCGCAGCAATCGTTATGCCTCAGCCAACTCGAAATGACTGGAGAAACAAACAGGATTTTTCAGAATTTTCGCAATGGCCCGGAGAGAAGCCAAGGCAAAACAAAAAAATGAAAGATGTAACACCTTTTGATGATGATGACGATTGGTCACAATTTTAAAGGCGGACATCTCATTTAAAATAACGCTTGATCTAACCATAGATGAAGCGTTTTCTTGTAATTTTTGATATAATGAAAACAAGTCATTCTTGTATGATCTAGTTCAAAAGAGGATGAGAAGTACCACATGAATGACCCGGCTTGGCTAGAGCACAAGCTAGGGGGTCGAGTTTCTAGATTTCATAAAGTGAAATCGCAGAAAGACTTTGAAAGGGAAATATTATGGTCATCACAGTCGCTGAATTACTTGAGAAAATTAAATTTGATGTGGTCTACACTTCGGAGACCGCATTAAAGAAAGAAATAACCACTTCTGATGTGACCCGTCCAGGTTTAGAAATGACGGGATACTTAGAATACTATACACCAGAACGGATTCAACTTTTTGGGATGAAAGAATGGTCTTATGTTCAAAATGTCATCGGTGATAATCGCTATGACTTACTCAAAAACGTTGTGACAGATGCGACACCGGCCATTATTGTTGCAAGGGGCTTGCCCATTCCAGACGAAATGATCAGTGTAGCCAAAAAACGTGATACTGTCTTACTACAATCAACGGAGCCAACCAGCCGTCTCAATGGAGCGATTACCGCTTTTCTAGATGAAAAACTCTCAACTCGGACAACTGTTCATGGTGTCCTCATGGATATTTTTGGGGTGGGTGTCCTCATTCAAGGGTCATCTGGTATCGGGAAATCTGAAACAGGTCTGGAGTTGATTAAGCGTGGACACCGTCTAGTCGCAGATGATCGCGTTGATGTCTACCAAAAAGATGAATTTACAGTTGTGGGTGAACCGGCTGAAATTCTCCGGCACTTAATAGAATTGCGTGGTGTTGGGATTATTGATGTCATGAGCCTTTTCGGAGCGGGTGCTGTTATGGATAGCTCGCAGGTTGACTTGAGTGTTTACTTGGAAAAATTCGAAAAAGGCAATACCTACGATCGTTTGGGTAATGGCGAAACGACCATTGATTTTTCAGGTGTTGCTGTGCCGCAAGTGAAAATTCCCGTCACAACAGGTCGAAATGTTTCCGTCATCATCGAAGCAGCGGTTATGAATTTTCGTGCTAAAAATATGGGCTTTGACGCAACCAAGATGTTCGAAGAACGTCTCTCTAACCTGATTGCGAAGAATTCATAAGATGGGACAATTATTTTTAGCGATCAATCCAATCGCACTTAAACTTGGACCACTTGAAATTCGTTGGTATGCCTTGTGTATTGTCACAGGTGTTGTTGTCGCTGTTTGGTTGGCGATGAAAGAAGCGCCACGCAAGAAAATAAAGCCAGATGATATTTTAGACTTTATCTTGATTGCTTTTCCAATTGCGATTATAGGGGCACGACTTTATTACATCTTATTTGACCTAGGCTATTACCGTCAAAATCCAGGCGAGATATTTGCCATCTGGCATGGTGGTATTGCCATTTATGGTGGTTTGATTGCGGGTGCTGTGACCCTCTTCATTTTTTCTTACTATAAAATGATTGCGCCACTTGATTTTCTTGATATTGCTGTACCAGGTGTTTTGGTGGCACAAGCCATAGGCCGTTGGGGCAATTTCTTTAACCAAGAAGCCTTCGGTAAGGCCGTTAAGTCTCTGAACTACCTGCCTAATTTCATCAAAAATCAAATGTATATTGACAATAGCTATCGCACGCCGACATTTCTTTATGAGTCTTCTTGGAATCTCATTGGTTTTATCCTAGTCATGAGCCTTCGTCATCACTTAAAATGGTTGAAGTCAGGGGATATTGTTGCCTTCTATCTAGTTTGGTATGGTTTAGGTCGTTTCGTGATTGAAGGCATGCGGACAGATAGTCTCATGCTAGGTCCAATTCGCGTCTCGCAAGCACTATCGCTAATTTTAGTGCTTGTAGGTGTAGTTCTTGTTTTAGTCAATCACAAAGTGAACAAATATTTCCTTAATAAGCAGTAATTTGCTATAATTCAAATATAGACATTGTAATACTTGAAAATGGTAGTGGCTAAACTAGATTGAGTTACTGCTATGTGCAAGAGGCTAGAAAGTAACACATATAGAAAAGAGGTAGGTATGGGAGATATCGCATTGATCATCATCGCCGCTGCCGTAGCGGTCTTGGTGATCTTCTTGGTAGTATTAATTGTTAAGGTCATGAAAACGGTCGATGAAGTCAATCGAACGGTAGCCATCGTCACACAGGATACAGATATTCTGCTCAAACAAGCAGATACCTTGATGGCTAAGACGAATACCTTGCTTGATGATGTGAACAGTAAGATTGTCACGATTGATCCACTTTTCACAGCGGTTGCTGATTTATCTGAAAGTGTTTCTAAAGTGAATCGTTCAGGGAACGCCTTTGCAACACGTTTTAAAGGAAAAGCAGCTAATGTAGGAAAAGCAACTGCCATCGTGACCTTAGGACGTGGTGCTGGTAAAATATTTAACCGAAAAAAAAATAAGGCATGATGATAGACAGCTACTAAGTCTAACATGATAAGTCTAGATTTTGAATCAATGATTTGGATAGAAAAATTCTAAAGGAGATAAATAATGGCTAAAAAAACAGGTTTTTTAGTAGGCGCGATTCTAGGGGCTTTAGCAGGTGCCGCAGCGGCTTTGGCAACAGCGCCCAAAGAAGGTAAGAAATTACGTCAAGATGTGAAAGATTTTTATCAAGACTATAAAGAAGATCCAAAAGCTAAATTTGATGACCTCAAGGATACAGCAGTCAATTTTTATGATGAAAAATCAGGTCAATTGGTTGAATTTTCAACTGAGAGATACAATGATATCAGAGAAAAATTTGATAATGGCGATATCTCAGCTGAAAAAGCAAAAGATTTCTTAGTCGCAAAAAAAGATGATATTAAAGCTAAAATTGATTCAGGTGAGTTATCGAAAGAAAAAGTACTGGATTTCTTAGCGCTGACAAAAGAAAAAATTGCTGATAAAGTGAACGACCTTAAAGGGACAGTTACAGAACAAGCAGAAGAAGTAGAAGACGATTTTGAACTGGAATTGGAACAAGAAGACTTGGTCAAAAAAGCGGATGAAATTTCTGCCAAAGCAGATCAGTTAGTTTCAGAAGCTTCAAGCCAAGTTGTTGAAACAGCAGATAAAATTTCTGACGAGATAACTGACTAAAATAGGCCAAACAAAAAGGACTGCCAAATGATTTTGGTAGTCCTTTTTGATAGATTGAATTGATACATTTGAACGTGTTAGTCTTAACTCGCTTAAAAATGAGTTAAGGACATATTCTTTAGTGTGACACGCGTTTACGTGCGGCCTTACGACGATTTTCATTAATGAATTCTTCTTTTTTGAGTTCAGGGTCAATGATCGTTTTTTTGACAGCGAAAATGCCAGCAGCAGTTGCAGCGAGCGTTCCGACAACACCAGTAATGATACCTTTACTAAATTTCTTCATTTGAAAATCCTCCTAAGTTATATGCTATAATTTAATTATAACATCTTCTTACTTAAAAGTGTTGTAGATTCAGGCTCTGTTTGTTTAATGCTTGAAAATTAATGTAAATTAACCAAGAAACTAACCAAGCAATCGAAAAATCATTAGTTGAATACAAAATAAAGTCTATCAGCAAGAAAAAAACTGATAGACTTTATTTTGTATTCAAAAGATGTTATTCATAGAAACAATCTGACTCATGATAAGGAGTTAAACCAAGTTTATCAGAAATAATGTTATTAAATTCATCAATTATAATACCGTCTAAATTATAGGGAAGATTTAAATTATCTATGATTTGTTGGTAATTTGTGTCTGTTGTGAAGTCGTATTTTTCATATAGCATTTTCATAGATTCACGAATGATAAATTATAAGTACCAAATTTATATGGTTATGTATGGCTAACTTCATTTAACAATTTATCTTATATTATTTCAATTTATATATAATAATTTCCATATAATATTTTTTATATAACTATGTTACAATGTAGGTGTAACATAATTATTCTTTTATTTTCTGCCTCTAGTTTTGAATCTACTTATTTTGCTGATGAATAGTATATTCAAAATTTTCTTACACGAAAGGTGCATTATATGAAAAAAAGATTATTTGTACTAATTACAATTATGGCTTCTTTAATTTTTGTAAACACTAGTATTTCTTACGCTGATGATGTTTTAGAGATACCTGACTCTGCTCAAAAAATTTTTGTAGATGATAGCAAACATGTTAAATATAAAATTAGCAATGGAGCATATTTATCATCTGGTACACAGGAGTTGGTTGCTCCAGTTATAGTTGATGAAAAAATTATATCAAAAAGTAAAGAAGAGGTTTCAGGTGTAACGAATTACGTGACTTTCCTTAATGAAGTAAAAGACATCGAAAATGATAATGTTATTAACAATCTAGATGTCTTTGGCTTTATTGTTGGTAAAAAAGTCTTTGCAAACTCTACTACAGGTAGCAAATGGGATTCAACAATAGGAGTTAAAATCTCCACAACAATCAACTGGTTAAAAAGTGGTACAACAAAAAAAATAACAAGTGTATCTGGAAACTATACTATTGGGGATCAAAGTATTCGAGTAACTTCTTCAAATATTTCTATTAACCAAGCAGGTTTGGGGGGGTATTCAGCAAAATATGCATTAGGTACCTCAAACTCATGGAGTAGAAGTGTTTCTTTTCCATATGAGCAACAGGGGGCTACTGTAGGTGGAGCTGTTTACACTGTTAATTTAATACGGAATTCTTCTACTTGGAATGTTGTGTTAAATAATACTGCGTGGTCATTTGGATGAGGTGCATTATATGAAAAAATCTAATTATGTCTTACTGGTATATTTTCTTAGCTTATTTTTGACATATACCAAATATCCAAGTGCAGAGAGTCATTTTAAATTTACCTCTTATAATGCTTTTCAAACAGTTGTTAAGTCGCCATTCAATGATAAGGAATGGCTAACGCTAATCTTACTTGTTCTATCCATTATTAGCTATATTATTTTAAGATTTTTTATAAAAAAATATAGACAATATGGTAATATCATCCTATTAACAAGTTTCATATGGTTTTCTTTATTACAACTTTCACCTTCTATTATAGCAGGAGGTAAGGTTTATCTACAATTTTATGGAATCGGATTCTGGCTGTCAACCAGTTTAGGAATTATATTTTTAATTATGGATTTGCTAGAAACAAAGAATCTTAAAAGTTGAGTTGTGAGTGCAAATCATGATATAGTTTATGTGGAGGGAATATTATGATTGAATGTAGTAACTGTGGAAGATTTACAAGTCCAAATGAGGATTATTGTGAATATTGTCATGAGAAAATTACTCAGGAAGCGATTGAAAAATATGAGGAAAGAAAAAAGAACATAGTTGAAATTGAACAAAAAAATACTGAATTTTTAGACACAAAATCTAAAAATATAGTTGATTTTTTTAGTATTTTTAATATAATATTGATAGTCATTAATGTTATTGGTGCAATTTCATTTTTCTTTGTAACTGGGGAACTTTTCGGTGGATATGTAGAATTTTCTTTATCTATGAGATTGACGATTCTTGTTTTGAGTTTAGGATATACTTTATTTCTATACATGGCTGTTGAAATGGGTGTTAAACATTTTTCAAATGTTGCTGAGATAAAAGAGATGAAATTTCAGTCGTTGATACATGATGAAAATGAACAATCTAGTAAATGATTAAAAAAAAACGATAGATAGAAAAATCTAATCGTTTTTTGTTTACTCATAGAAATAATCTGACTCATGATAAGGAGTTGAACCAAATTTATCAGAAATAATGTTATTAGAGGTGCCCTAAATGTATAATGCCAGATTGAAGTGAACATAAGACAATCTATAACTGATTCTAATTAGTTGCAAATATACCCTTATGGGTATATAATGAGTATATAAATATATTGGAGGTTGTAAGGTGAAAAATATAACAGCAGAAGAACTTAAAACTAAGCTTTCGGAGAATATTCGAGTGATTGATGTGCGTGAAGGCTACGAATACAGTAATGGACATGTTCCAGGTGCGATTAATATCCCGATGAGTGAAATAGAAGGGCGCGTAAGCGAAATAAAAGAAGGAGACTACATTATTTGTCAATCTGGTGCGCGTTCAACAAATGTCTGTCAATGGCTTGAAATGCAAGGGTTAACTATCACTAATGTTCAAGGCGGAACATCATCATTCAGAGGAGTGTTAGAATATTAATGTTTAATTGGTTTAAGAAAATAGATGCTATCTCAACTTCTGATTTGTCTGTAGCTTTGAAAACGAAAAAGATGCAGTTGATTGATGTACGAGAAACAAGCGAGTATGCTTCTGGACATATCAAAGGCTCTAGAAACATTCCTTTAGGTCAGATTAGCTCATTTACAGCCCCTAAAGGGGTGAGAGTTGCAGTGATTTGTCAGTCTGGTATGCGATCTCGTCGAGCTTATAAAATTTTGAAAAAAAAGGGGTTGGATGTTGTAAATGTAAATGGTGGCATGATGGCATGGAAGGGAAAAATGGTAAACTAAATGACAAAGAGATTTTTGATTATCGGTGGAGTTGCCGGTGGGATGTCTGCAGCAACCCGTTTGCGTCGATTAAATGAAGATGCTGAAATAATTGTATTTGAGAAAGGGCCTTATGTCTCATTTGCAAACTGTGGTTTGCCTTATTATGTAAGCGGAGAAATAAAAGAGCGTGAAGGACTCATAGTTCAATCGGCTACCGCCTTGAAAAAACGATTTAACATTGATGTTCGTGAAAAATCTGAAGTTGTAAAAATTGATAGCGAAACAAAAACAGTGACAGTCCTTTCAGAAGGAGAAGAATACATCGAAAGCTATGACAAATTAATTTTATCTCCTGGAGCAAGACCATTTTTGCCCGATATTATTGGTTTGAATGACTCTGAAAACATTTTTACGTTACGCAATATTCCTGATGTTGATAGGATTGTTGAGTTCATAAAGATGAATAATCCTAAAAGGGCGACAATTATTGGGGCAGGCTTTATAGGCCTTGAAATGGCTGAAAATCTAGCAAATCGTGGATTACAAGTAACAATTGTAGAAAAAGCTCCTCATGTCTTACCACCGATTGATGCTGAGATGGCAGCTTTTGTCAATGAAGAACTTACAAAAAATAGTGTTAAGGTTTTGACGAATGCAGAAGCTGTTAAATTTTCGGGTAATGAGATTTTACTTGATAGCGGTGAAGTGATAGTATCAGATTTAACAATCCTATCAGTAGGTATTAAGCCCGAAACATCGCTTGCAAAACTTGCTGGTATTAAACTCGGGTTCCGAGATGGTATTGTTGTTGATGAACAATACGAAACTTCTATCAAAGATATTTATGCAGTTGGAGATGCAATTGTTGTAAAAAATCAAATTGGTCAAGATTCATTAATCTCACTTGCTAGTCCAGCAAATCGTCAAGGAAGACAAGTAGCTGATATTATTTCGGGATTATCATCTAAAAATAAAGGTTCACAAGGTACAGCAATCGTACGTGTATTTAATTTACAGGCTGCAAGTACAGGCTTGTCGGAGCGTCAAGTTCAATTATCAAATTTAACTTATAAAGCAATTCATATTACTGCGAATGATCATGCAGGGTATTATCCAGGGGCGAGTGCAATTACATTGAAACTCATATTTAACCCTGATAATGGCGAAATATATGGTGCACAAGCAGTTGGTCAAAAAGGTATTGACAAGCGCATAGACATTCTTTCAACTGCGATAAAAGCAGGATTGACAATCTTTGATTTACCTGAATTAGAGTTCACTTATGCACCACCATTTGGTTCAGCTAAAGATCCTGTCAATATGGTTGGCTATGCTGCAATGAATATTGCGCTTGGGCAATCATCCAACATTCAATGGCATGAGCTTGCAAAAGAATTGCTTCAAGGAAAAATATTACTTGATGTTAGAAACCCTGATGAGATAGCAAGAGGAAAATTTGTCCATTCAGTAAATATTCCTCTTGATGAATTACGTTCAAGACTAGGGGAACTTGATAAAACAAAATCCTATATTGTGAGTTGCCAATCAGGATTGCGAAGCTACAATGCAGAACGAATTATGAAGCAAGAAGGCTTTGATGTAAAAAATCTTGATGGTGCTTACGGTCTATACAGCAAAGCCACACAAGAGCTGATAGAAAAACCAACACAAAAAAATTAAAATAACTAAATAGGAAAGTTAAAAAATGTCTAAAAAAATTGTAATTATTGGTGGTGTTGCTGGTGGTGCTACTGCTGCAACCCGTTTACGTCGATTATCAGAAGAAGACGAGATAGTTCTCTTTGAAAAAGGACCATATATTTCTTTCGCTAATTGTGGTTTGCCTTATCATGTTGGGAAAGTTATTAAAGAACGAGAGGATTTATTGCTTCAAACACCAGAAGGGATGAGTGCACAGTATAACCTTGATATTCGAGTACTCAGTGAAGTGTTAGAAGTTCATCCTGAGGATCATAAAGTAATTGTTAAAAATCAGGAAACTGGCGAAACTTATGAAGAAAACTTTGATAAATTAATTATATCAACAGGTGCAAAAGCAATTATACCTCAGATTCCAGGTCTTTCTAATGCAAAGAATGTGTTCACTTTGCGAAATATTCCGGATATGGATAAGATTAAAGCACATATATCTAAATTTAATATTAAAACTGCAACCGTTATTGGGGGTGGTTTTATTGGTCTTGAGATGATGGAGAATCTTGTTGAACTTGGACTTAATGTTCAACTTGTGGAAATGTCACCACAAGTCATGCCTAATATTGATATAGAACTTGCTCAAATGCTCCATAGTCAGATTAATATGCATGGTGTAAAACTCCTTCTTAACAATGGGTTAAAGTCTTTTCATGATAATGGCATGAAAATTGAACTCAATGATGGACAAATATTAGATACCGATATGACGATTTTATCAATCGGTGTAGTTCCCGAAAATTCACTTGCAAAAGATGCCAATATTGAGCTTGGTTTTAAAGGGGCTATCAAAGTTGACCGGCAAATGAGAACAAATTACGCTGATATATATGCTATTGGTGATGTGATTGAAGTTGAAGATGCGGTTTCTGGCCTTCCTACCAATATTCCACTAGCATGGCCTGCAAACCGTCAAGGGCGTTTGGTAGCAGATGTCATCAACGGAATGGAAGCTGAATATACAGGAACGCAAGGGACTTCTGTTGCAAAAGTTTTTGAGCTCACAGTAGCGGGAACAGGCAATTCAGAGCGTTTACTCAAGAGTCAAGGGATTGAGTATGAAGTAATTCATATTCATCCAAATTCACACGCAGGATATTATCCAGGGGCTTCTCCCATAGCACTGAAGCTCTTGTTTGGAAGAAAAGATGGTAAGATTTTTGGGGCTCAAGCTGTCGGGGTAGAAGGCGTTGAAAAGCGTATTGATGTAATAGCGACTGCGATGAAATTTGGCGCGAAAGCACCAGATTTAGCAAAAATTGAATTATCTTATGCACCTCCTTATTCATCCGCCAAAGATCCGGTCAATATGTTAGGGTATACAGCGGATAATATGATGCGTGAGAAAGTCTCAACTTTTCAATGGTCAGAAATTTCGGATTTGAAAGCAGCTGGTGCATATTTCCTTGATGTGCGGGAAGATTTTGAGTTAGCGACTGGCTTGATTGAAGGTGGCATTCAAATACCATTGAACCAACTTCGAGATCGTCTCAACGAATTGCCAAAAGATCAAACGATATATGTGTATTGTCAAGTCGGGGCACGTGGCTACAATGCAGCAAGAATTCTTATGCAAGAAGGATTTGAAGTGAAAAATCTTGATGGTGGATATAAAACTTATAAAAATAGTAAATATCAACTTCGGAATATTACATTCAAGTCTGAAAATCTTGATAAGCCAAAAACTTCGCAAACTTTTAATGGTGAAGATATAGAACTTGATGCTTGCGGTCTCCAGTGTCCAGGCCCAATATTAAAGGTCAAAGAAAATATCGACAAAATGGAATTAGGTCAACGTTTGAATATTAAGGCGAGTGACTTTGGTTTCGCTGCGGATATTGAAAATTGGGCAAAAGCAACAGGTAATACAGTTATCAAAAACGAAATTGAAGGCAATAAAATTGTTGCAACTGTTTTAAAGGGAAAAGAAAATCCCGATGAAGTCTTAAAGGCATTATCAAAGATATCTGAAGGTACAATGACCACGACTCCAAAAGGAGCAACAATTGTTCTTTTTTCTGGTGATCTCGATAAGGCACTTGCTAGTATGATTATTGCAACAGGTGCAGCTTCATTTGGTAAAGAGGTAACCATTTTTTGCACTTTCTGGGGCTTAAATTTGCTTAAAAAGAATGTCAAAATTAAGAAAAAAGGTATAGCAAAGCTTTTTGATATAATGTTGCCGAGCCAAGCTAATCAAATGCCGATTTCTAAAATGAACATGGCAGGCATGGGCTCTGCGATGATTAAAGAAGTGATGAAACAAAAAAATGTTGATGCTTTACCTATCATGATTGAAAAAGCTCATCAATTGGGAGTAAAATTTGTTGCTTGTACTATGAGCATGGACATTATGGGAATTGATAAAGTAGAACTTTTTGATTGGGTAGAGTATGGCGGTGTTGCAACATTTATTGGAGACAGTGAAGAAGCTAACATGCAATTATTTATATAAATAATTGTATATCGGCGATAATACTTTCACATCTTGCAAGGACTTGTTGGGGAGTTGTCTGAATCTACGGTTAAATTGCAAACTAACCGTAGATGAAAATTTCAATACACCATTTGCTATTAATATTGAAGGTATGTCAACCTGACGAGTCAAGAAATTGGAAAAGAAGTGAAAAATAGAAGAATTGTAATCAAATGCTCAATTCAAGAGATTATTGTTGAGTTTGGAAGTTAAGAAGAGTGTATAATTTTTATATGAATAGTTATAATAACAAAATGGAAAATCGAATTAAACGTGCTACAGGTCAACTTCAAGGTATCTTGCGGATGATGGAAGAAGATAGGGAGTGTGTTGATGTTATTACACAGCTTTCTGCTGTTCGTTCAAGTCTTGATAGTTTGATTGGAGTCATTGTTGCAGAGAATCTTAAGTCTTGTTTACTTGATGACTCGTCTGATAAGGACATTAAAATAGAACAAGCAATTAAAATGATTATCAAGAAATGATCTATAGGTGATAGATTAATTTGAACAATGCTATGACTAATACACATAAAATATAGTATTAGAACCCATATTTCATATAAGATGATAAAAAAGAATTTCGGGATAAACTATGCTCGAAATTCTTTTTTATGTATGACATATTTTAATAAAACTCCCCATATTTTGGATATTTAGTCCAAGTTATCGGGAGTACTACTAAGACAAGATAATTTCTTGTCTTAGTATGTTAGATTAGATGAAAATATTGTTTCAAATATTTATTTGAGATAACCAAGGTAATCAAATTTTTCGAAAGTATGGTCATTAGCAATACCAACTAAAATGATATTAGGAGGTAGAGGGGTATTAGGGTCAACATTAAGATTTAAATGACCTCCTTTATGGAGTCTTGTGCCGATAATATTTAGTTCATATTTTTGACGGATACTCAATTCTGCTAAATTTTTCCCTACCCAAGATTCGGGGATCTTAAAATTAATGATAGAAACATGATTTTCTAAATAGATGATATTTTCGATATGATGTTTAAGTATATTTGATGCAACTTGTTTTCCAGAATCTCTTTCAGGAGAAATGACATCCGTTGCACCAATGCCATATAATACTTCTTCATAAATTTTGTTCTTGGCTTTGGCTATAATTATAGGAATTCCAATTTTTTTACAATTAAGAATCGCAAGAACAGAAGACTCCAAGTTATTCCCAGTTGCAACAACTACTGTTTCACAATGGTCAAGTCCGACAGCTAACAGAAAATTTTTATCAGTTATATCTCCGAGTACAGCTTTGGTGACAATATTTCCAAATTCATTAACAATATTTTCTTTCATGTCAACGGCAATGACATCTTGATCAAATTGACTAAGCTGTCTAGCAACAGCACGCCCAAAAATTCCTAGACCTAAAACTCCCACCAATTTTTTTTTCATATTAAAATCTCCTTATCCGACTAAAATATCAGTTTCAGCATAATTAATGTTCTTTTTCTTCTTTTGAATCAAACTGAACAGGAATGTTATAGGGCCTACACGACCAATAAACATCAGTAGCATAATGATTATCCTTCCCTGTGTCGACAATTTTGAAGTCAAATCCATTGTAACGCCAACAGTATTCATAGCCGAAATAGTTTCGAAAAGCAAAGAAAAGGGATCTAAGTTAGGTTCAAAGCTTAACAATAAGGTATAACCAATAACAAGAATAGTAAAGGAGAAAAGCAATACCGATATGGTTTGTTTAACTGTTTTACTTGCAATAACACGGTGACTAAAAGTTACCAATGATTGCCCAACGAGTTCCGATTTTATAAGAAGAAAAGCAATTGCAAAGGTCGTTACTTTAATTCCGCCAGCAGTTCCACCAGGTCCCCCACCAATAATCATTTGAAACATATAAATGAAATTTGTAGGTGCGAATGTGTCTTTAAATGAAATAGTTGAAAATCCTGCAGTACGCATAGTTACAGTCTGAAAAAAGCTGACCATTATTTGTTGAGGAAAGGTATAATTACTAATTGTTTTGGGGTTATCTTTCTCTAAGTACCATGTTAATAGTGTACCTAAAAATAAAATAATAACTGTTGTTTGCAGTATCAAACGAGTTTGGTTGGATAATTTTTTATAAAAAACACCATGACCTACTGGTTTAGAAAAAAAGAGTCGTTTTAGATTTGCAATGACATCGTCCCAAACTGCAAAACCAATCCCGCCAAATATTATTAATGCTGAGACTGAAAAATTAATGGTGGGGTTTAAAACAAAAGCATTTAAACTTGATGAGCCAAAATTATCAAATCCAGCATTACAAAAAGCAGAAACAGTTAAAAATATACTGTTAAAAATGCCATGTTTTATTCCAAACCGTGGAATAAAATCAGTCATGATAATAATCCCAAATAGAGACTCAATGATTATCGTTGTTTTATATGCAAAAAATAGATATTCTTTGAGATTTTTACTATCTTTTCGATTAAGTGCAGATTGTAAGAGGGTATGACCTGCGAAATTCATTTTTTTTTGAAGAGCAAATACACCAAAGGCAATCAAAGTAATTAATCCTAGACCACCTATCTGCATCAAAATAATTGAAATAGTTTGACCGATGCCGTTGTAAATTTCTGAAATTGGTGCAATTGAAAGCCCTGTTACACAAACCATAGAAATGACATTAAAAAGATTATCAAGATAGGTAGTATGATAGTTATTTTGATATTGGGAAATAGGCAAAGATAAAAGAACGCTTCCAATCAGGATGACTAAAGCAAAACTGAAAGTTATCTGTCGGGTAATTGACCAAGATTTAATCAAAAAGAATTTCACATCTCCTCCTTAAGACATCAGTATAATCATGCAAATTGAATTTATATATTGAGTAACTTCCTAGTGATTTTTTTGAACACATCATTGATATAAATGTAACGATTGTTTTTATTAATAGATAATCCGTTGATACACTGAAAAATAATTGAGTATCTTTTATGCTTGTTGGATTAAGATTTCTAACCTAGGTATTTCAAGTATTTCTGGTGATATTCTTTTCTCAAAAAAAGATTTTGAATTAATTTAATTATAACATCTTCTTACTTAAAAGTGTTGTAGATTCAAGCTCTGTTTGTTTAATGCTTGAAAATTAATGTAAATTAACCAAAAAACTAACCAAGCAATCAAAATCATTAGTTGAATAAAAAATAAAGTCCATCAGTGAAAAAATGATGGACTTTATCTCATATTTTAAGTTGGAAAGTCAACGAAAAACTAGACACGGAGTTAAGAGAATTTAAGAATTATATTTTTCAAAGTCTTTTGGAGACTTGTAATCAAGAGCTGAATGCATCCTTTTTGTATTGTAATAGGTCTCAATGTATTTAAAAATTTCT
>RRZU013447275.1_pt1 | contig 29285 bp, 32 predicted proteins | sample 2165561 | NCBI WGS metagenome assembly RRZU01 (sample SAMN10456909, study PRJNA506462) | wastewater metagenome | isolation source: wastewater sludge | place: USA: Moscow, Idaho | reverse complement strand
GGAAGGTAACTTCATTGCTGGTTCAGTCAACATTGACGAGCTTGACGAAGAAGCTAAAGACTTACCTGTGGTGCAGAAAACTCAGGAAAACGTGACGCTAAATACAGTGATGAGCAATAGCTTTGGCTTCGGTGGCACCAACGCTACCCTAGTGCTCAAGCGCTATAGCGAGTAATTTCACTGAGCGTTATAAAAACGGCCACTGCAATTGATTTGCGTGGCCGTTTTTATTGCCGATACAACTCTTTAATTGCTTAGCTCATAAAGCGCTGCTGTAAGCGCTCCCAACCTTTATCAGCCACATGCTCAACTGCAGCGCTCGCAGTCAAGCCAACACGCTCCTGCAAAGACTTCTTCTGGATAAACTCCAGTAAGAACAAATCCGCCTCTGCTGCACGCTTAGACAGATACTCATCACTGGTTTGCAACTGATCAACCAAGTTTAAACCTTGCGCATCAGTGCCCAGCCAAACTTCGCCTGTTGCCACTGCATCAATGTCCAACTGAGGACGAAAGCGCGCCACAAACTGCTTAAACAAGTCGTGGGTGGTTTGTAACTCTTGCAAGAATTTTTGCCGTGCTTGCTCGGTATTCTCCCCCATCACCGTTAAGGTACGTTTGTAGTCACCGGCCGTGAGCACTTCAACGTCAATGTCGTTTTTCTTTAATAAGCGATGAATATTGGGGATTTGCGCAACCACACCAATTGAACCGAGCATGGCAAAAGGTGCGCTTAAAATTTTATCGCCAATACAAGCCATCATATAACCACCACTGGCAGCGATTTTATCCACACAAATTGTTAGCGGTATTTGTGCATCACGGATACGCGCCAACTGTGAAGAGGCTAAACCATAGCTGTGGACCATCCCGCCGCCACTCTCTAAGCGCAGCACCACCTCATCTGTGGGCTTGGCAATACTCAGTAGCGCAGTAATCTCATGGCGCAAGCTGTCCACAGCAGAAGCCTTAATATCGCCATCAAAATTCAGTACATAAACCCGCGATTTTTGCGTCTCGTCTTTCTTTGCTTGTTTTTTCTGCAGTTTCTTAGTTTTCGCTAAAGCTTTCAGCTGCGCTTTGTTTAAAACGCTGTGCTCCATGTTTTCCTGCAGATCGGTGTAAAACTCATTCATATTGCTGACCAACAACTCACCTTCCTTGCTGCGCCCCCGCGAGCGTACCGAGGCTGCTATGGATAACACCAACACAATAACAATCAACACGGTTACTGCACGGGCTAAAAAGCCCGCATAATCAAGTAAAAATTCCACTGCCAACTCCTTAAACAATAATGTCAGTTATCTTACCTGAGCAAACATTAACGGTGTCAATAAACCCTCTACTCAGCGCTCGATAGATTGCATCACGCAAGCGGATAAATCCGAAAAGCTAGCGGTACGCACACCAAGCACTCAATACAGTGCCCTGCGCGCCACTTTAGTCGCCTTGCTAGCGCCTTAACTCAGCATTTCGCTACTGTTTTTACCGTCTTTCAAACAATCGTATGAAATTCATTTGACAGCTTAGTCAGTTCGCAATAACCTCGACTGCAGGCACATTCACAGGCGTTAATTGATTTGGGCAGCATTTACTTAATTCGACACGGCCAGGCGTCCTTCGGTGCAGATGATTATGACGTGCTGTCCCCTTTGGGCGTGCAGCAAGCAGAAATTCTCGGCGATTACCTAATCAATACCGGCGTGACCCTGGATGCTTGTTTTAGTGGTGACATGTTGCGCCAAAAAGATACAGCCTTAGCTGCCTTGGCACGTTTTAGTGCAGCCAACTTACCGGCGCCTGGCTTAAGTATTGACAGCGCTTTTAATGAAATTGATGTGGATAGCATTATCCGTTTATTGCTACCAAAGCTTGCCGATAGCGAACCCAATGCCATCAATACGCTGCGCAACCCGTTACACAACAGAGCTGAGTTTCAACGCTTATTTGCCCTAATCATTCAGCGCTGGGCAGCTGAAGTCGATGATATTCCTCAGCCTCTACGCTGGTCGACTTTCACTGCAACAGTGAATGCTGGCTTGCAACGGATACTGGATAACGCAGCGCCGACCGACCAGATTGGTATTTTCACTTCTGGCGGCACTATTACTGCTTTTTTACACTTACTGACTGGCGTTGCTGCTAATAAAGCTTTTGATCTAAACTGGCAGATCGTAAATACTTCATTGAGTCGTTTAAAGTTTCGTGACGACTCAGTGGTACTGACTTCTTTTAACAGTCAAGCACACCTTGATTTGTTAAAGAATAAAGAACTCATCACCTTCCGTTGAGTTATTAATATCACGCGGCATTTACCGCACAAAAACCCTAAAAAGGATCTAATATGTCTTCTACCGCAGATATCATTAAAACTCTAACTGCTAAATTTAACGCTGATGCAGCTGCTGGCTTAGATTTGGTATTCCAATTCAACATCGAAGATGCTGAAAACTACTATGTTGCTGTTAAAGATGGCACCTGTGACGTACAAGCCGGCGACAACGATGACGCTAACGTTACTTTAATCATGGACAGCGAAACTTTCAAAGGCATCGCCACTGGCGAAACTGATGGCATGCAAGCATTCATGGGCGGCAAGTTACGCACTGAAGGCGACATGATGCTCGCAATGAAACTGAGCGAATTGTTCCCAGTTTAAGTTGCAGCAATAAGTAACACTAAAAAAGCCGGATTTAATCCGGCTTTTTTATGGTCAAGGGTTTAGGAGAGAACCGATGCTAATGAGCAAGGCTTTATTTATTTATGAAGACGCCACGCACCCAAGGGTCCAAGAGGTTATTGAGTACGCACAAAGCCAAAACATCACCCTAACCAAGCTATCGCTCAGTGCCTTTCTAGAGCAGCCTGGGCGTCCCTTGGACTTTGCTGAGCACGTGGTAGCCTTGTGCAGTGACACCGATCTAGCGCAACTCTTCGACCTAGCTAAATCACTCAACTTTAGCCTTGGCATCATTCCCGTTGATAATCAGCAAACCCGCTTACGTGAATGGTTTATGTTTACTGGCAAACTTTCCGAGCAGCTCGAGCTCGCTTTTGCTAAATCCACGAAAGCCATTGATGTTTTGCGCTGCAACGATGAAGTCGCTTTAGGCTCTATCATGCTAGGCAAAACCCCTTTTCTTGACCAAAGAAGTCGCACCTATCGGCAACGCTCAGCTTCCCTTATGCGCCGCATCATGTATTTTATCGCCGTGCTTTGGAGTAGTTTAGGCAATTTATTCAGCATCCAGCCTTTTGCTATCACCTTGTCTGTGGGTAAGGAATACAGCGCAAAAACCGCTATTACCGGCATGGTCGCCATAGAAAACAACGTGACCAATGCCGCCGCACGCCTGATTAACACCAGTATTTCTGTACAAGACGGCAAGGTATCCACCCTGCTGATCGCACCGAAATCCATCAGCCAATATATATCTTTTTTAATTAAAGCCACCTTCAACCCTGAGCGCAAAGTCAGCCGTCTCCCCAGCTCGATGAGCTATGTCCGCAGCAACTATCTGCGAGTCGATAGCGACAAAATGCTGACCTATTACGTGGACAGCCACAAACGCGAAGCCAATAGCATTGAACTACAACTTTACCCTGAAGCCATCCATATTAATTTACCTGCAGCTTACTATGAAACCCAAGGTGGTCAGCATGGTGGCAAAGACACGTTAAAACTTGAAAACCTGCCCCTGCATGAAGAGCGCTTAACTATGATTCAAAAGCGCTTGCCCTTATTTACCCATGCCCTAGAAGAGGACTTTAAGGGGCTATTTTTACAACTGCGCGACAGTGCTCAAACCAGCAGTAGCTTTATTTCATTGATGATGCTCAGTAGCTTAATCGCCAGCTTAGGTCTGTTTCTATCCAGCCCTGCAGTGATTATTGGCGCCATGGTATTAGCCCCCCTGATGTCACCCATTATCTCCTTGGCCATGGCGCTCTTACGCAATGATCAAGCCCTCTTGCAAAAATCTTTAAAGTCCATTGCCATCGGCGTTATTTTAGCCCTAGCGATGGCGGCCTTGTTGGCTTTGATTATTCCTATTACCCGCGTTACCCCAGAAATGGCAGGACGCCTGCACCCTAACCTGCTGGATTTAGGTGTAGCCATTGTTTCCGGTATGGCAGGTGCTTACGCTTATGCTCGCGAAAGTATAATGAAAAGCATGCCCGGCGTAGCCATTGCTGTAGCTTTGGTGCCGCCACTATGCGTGGTGGGTATTGGCATCGGCTGGTGGGATTGGCAAGTTATAAGTGGCGCAGCCCTATTATTTATTACCAACTTAGTGGGTATCGCTCTGGCAGCAGCACTGACGTTTTTAGTCCTAGGCTATGCGCCTATTGTCAAGGCACGCCGCGGTCTGACTTTATCAATGGCACTGATGCTAACCATTGCAGTGCCACTGACATGGTCGTTCCAGACCATGTACAGCGTTTGGCAAGTGGAGCAAAAAGTGGATAGTTTGTCTTTAGATATACACGGCAAGTTACTGTATTTAAACGCCTTACAAGTACAAATAAAAAGCTCAGAAACCCTACTTAAACTGGAAGTCAGCTCAAACTCAGAAGTTACCATTGCTGATTTAACCGCTCTAAAAGAGCAGCTCGAGTTACTGCTAAACACGCCAATCAAACTGGATGTTACCCCACGCATCAGTCTGTAACTGCATGCCTAAGCGGCGGCCTGCTTAACCCAAGCTGGCCGCTAGATAGCACAGTAATCAATCGTTACTGGGCTTACCAATTGCCTGCAAGACATATTGCGGTAAGGCAAAAGCTGCTTTATGAATATCAGCGTTGTAGTAACGGGTCACAATAGCGCTACCGATAAAGCGTTGACGCAATACCTCAAGCGAGCACTGCCGTGTTTCTGTATTTTTAGCCGCCCAAGCAAAGGTCATGGCGCCACCAATGTAAGTGGGCACTGCGGCATGGTAAAAATGCCAATCAGCAAACAGCCCCTTGATATTCGCCGCGGTGGTTTTCACCTCATCGAGCTGCAAAAAAGGTGTACCGTTTTGCGCGACAAAAATACCATTATCGGTTAAACAGCGATGGCAAGCCTGGTAAAAGCCTTCAGAGAAAAGCACTGCAGCGGGTCCAGTTGGATCGGGGCAGTCACTGATAATCACATCAAACTTATCAGTGCAATTGCTTAAAAAGCGCATGCCATCATCAATCACTAAGTTAACCCGCAGGTCATCATAAGCGCCGCTGGAATGATTGGGTAAATACTCTTTACACATATCCACCACAGCCTGATCAATCTCCACCATGGTAATGCTGTCAACGCTGCTGTGGCGACACACCTCGCGCAACATGCCACCATCACCGCCACCAATAATGAGAATATTACGCGCCAAGCCATGGGCTAAAATTGGCACATGGGTCAGCATTTCATGGTAAAAAAACTCATCTGCTTCTGTAGTTTGAATCGCCCCATCCAGGGCCATAACCCGCCCCATCCGTGCATTTTCAAAAATAACTAAATGCTGCAACTCGGTATGCACCTCATGCAGCATGTTATCGACTTTAAAGAACTGCCCATAATCTTCGTGCAGTGTTTCACGGTACTCGCTCATGTCTATCCCCTAACTCTGGAAAATTGCCTTGATTATACGGCAATCTTCGGCCAGCACGCGGTTTTACCAATAACCCAGCAAGTCCCGAGCAACTCTGCAGCCGTATCGTGCATACCAGATCGGCAACAGATTAAGATACTGGCAGTTCTATATTTTTAAATAACGCCTCAACTTCATCTTTGCTGCGCGCTTGAATAACCTTGGCTTGGATATCACGGTCTAAGTGCGGGGCAAATCGCTCAATGAAATCACTCATAAAGCCACGCAAGAAAGTACCGCGACGAAAACCAATCTGAGTAACGCTGGATTCAAATAAGTGGCTGGCATCTAAAGCGACTAAATCTTGGTCTTGCTGCTCATCCACAGCCATTCCAGCGACAATCCCAACCCCTAAACCTAAACGCACATAGGTTTTAATCACGTCGGCATCAGCAGCAGTAAAGATCACCTTAGGCTCAAGCTCCACCTGACTAAAGGCTTCATCCAGTTTCGAGCGCCCAGTAAAGCCAAATACGTAAGTCACAATCGGGTACTCAGCCAACGCTTCTAGGGTCAGCTTGGGTAAACTGGCTAACGGGTGGCCTTTAGGTACCACCACTGAACGGTTCCAGCGGTAGCAGGGCATCATAATCAGGTCATTAAACTTCTCCATGCCTTCTGTGGCAATGGCGAAATCAACGGTACCATCAGCGGCCATCTCGGCAATTTGCGCAGGTGTACCTTGATGCATGTGCAAAGCCACATCCGGATACTCTTGCATAAACGCACTAATCACTTTTGGTAAAGCGTAACGGGCCTGAGTGTGAGTAGTGGCAATGGACAAGGTTCCGACCCGCTCATTGGAAAACTCTTGGCCAATTTGTTTAATATTTTCACATTTTTTCAGTATTTCACCGGCCGTCTTAATAATGCGCTCACCGGCTGCTGTCACTCGGGTTAAATGCTTGCCACTGCGGGCAAAAATTTCTACACCAAGCTCATCTTCGAGCAAACGTATTTGTTTGCTTATGCCAGGCTGCGAGGTATAAAGGACCTGCGCAGTAGCGGAAACGTTTAAGCCGTTTCTTGAAACTTCCCAGATATAACGCAATTGTTGTAATTTCATCAAATACCTCTGCAATCAAATGCTAATACGCTTAAAATGCTTAGCTCTTTATAACTGAATCAGCGCTTTTACTCCAGTCTTATAACCAAAAAATCAACTTAATGCTAAAAAAGGCAACTGCATGACTCAAACAGGCTTATCAAGTGGCTTTTTAAGTCATTTTCAACAGCACTGGCCTTTCCCCAGCCCACTACCTGAATGCACCCTAGTCTCCAGCTGTTTTAATGAAAAGGCCGTCAGCGAAGCCTTATTTACCAGCTACGCTATCGACGCACCACAAGCAGCAAGCAAGCGTCAAGCTGAGTTTTTGGCGTCACGCCTTTGCGCCCGCGAAGCCTTACGCCTGCAAACCGGTCAAGCCAGCCTTCCCTTGCCACAAGCCCACAGTCGCGCACCCCGTTGGCCAGCAAACAGTTGCGGTTCCATGTCGCACAGCCATGCTATTTGTGCAGCTATTGTAGGGAACAGTAAGCATTGGCAAAGTTTAGGCCTTGATCTGGAAAAACCCTTGAGCCCAGTACGCGCTCAGCGTTTAGCCAAGACAATCCTCACCCCTGCCGAACATCAGCACTATTTAACGTTAGATGATGAGCAGCGCGCGCTGTATTTAACTTTAGTGTTTTCTTTTAAAGAAAGTCTATTTAAGGCGCTGAACCCTTTGACCGGCACCTATTTTGGTTTTCATGATGCACAGGTACTGGAGCTGAGTAGTTTAGATACAGGGTATGCACAGCTGCGTTTGTGCAAAGACTTATCTGCCTTCTGGCGAGACGGTGAGCGGCTGCAAGGGCAATTCTCACACTTACACGGCAGCGTTATGACCCTGGTGAGTGTTGCTACAGCAAAATAAAGTGGCGTCACATGCTCAGCCTAAAGCTAAGCTCCTAGCAAGCATGTGACACAAGAAACGCTAGACGCTGCTGAGCATACGTGCCAAAACAATTTTAACTTTTGACATACCAACGCTCAGCGCTGCTTCAATTTGCGCCATGGTGATCACATTATTAGACTTACCTGCGGCAGCGTTAACCACCAAGGCTAAACAGGCATAGCTCAAGCCCAGCTCACGCGCCAGTACTGTTTCAGGCATCCCCGTCATTCCAACGATGTCACAGCCGTCACGCTCCATACGCTTAATTTCAGCGACCGTTTCTAAACGCGGTCCTTGTGTGCAGCCATACACACCATGGTTGTTACAGCTGTAACCACAGGCCGCAACCGCTGCAATCAGGCGCCGACGTAAAGCTTCATCATAGGGGTAGCTGAAGTCCACATGGGTGACGTGCTCCAAATCTTTTTCATAAAAAGTGTGCTTGCGCCCCCAAGTGTAGTCAATCACTTGATCAGGAATACAAAAACAACCGGTGTTAAGCTGATCGCTAATACCGCCTACAGCGTTAATGGCTAAGACATGAGTGGCACCGGCCTGACGCAAAGCCCACAAGTTAGCTCGGTAGTTGACTTCATGGGGCGGAATTCGGTGTGGATGGCCGTGACGCGCTAAGAATAAAACCTCACGCCCAGCATATTCACCGCGCAGAATGTCTGCTGAAGTGGCACCATAAGGTGTGTCAATAAACATCGCATCACGAATCGTTAGCCCTTCCAGCTGGGTTAATCCTGTACCACCAATAATCGCGTACTTATCCATTTACCACCTCTTATTCGTTGGTTATAAGCATTTTAAGCGCCTGTCGCGCCGACTGCCAGCGTGGGTGCTGTTGAAAATCATGCTGAGCTGTATAGCGTCCATACATAGCAGACAAATGTGTACAGGGAGTGACAGCCTGGCTTTGTAATGCTTGCAATGCTTGCTCTGCAGCTGCGCGGTCATTGCATACTAACCCAACATCACAGCCGGCGTTAAGCGCGGCAAGCATACGCTGCGCAGCATCCCCGGCAACATGGGCCCCAGCCATCGATAAATCATCACTAAAAAGGACACCTGCGTAGTTTAACTGGCCGCGCAATACCTCTTGCAGCCAAACTTTAGAGAAGCCTGCTGGGAGCGCATCCACCTGAGCATAAATAACATGGGCCGGCATCATTCCAGCTAACTGCTGCTGTAGTTGTTTAAACGGCAATAAGTCCGCTTGCTGTATGTGCTCGAAACTGCGCTCATCCACGGGAATAGCCACATGGGAGTCAGCCGTGACCCAGCCATGCCCTGGAAAATGTTTACCCACTGCGGCCATTCCAGCCGCTTGCATGCCAGTCAAAAAAGCACCCGCCAAGCTCTCTACGGTAGCCGCATCTGGGCCAAACGAGCGCAAGCCGATGACATTACTGCGGCCGTAATCTAAATCAAGTACTGGGGCAAAACTAAAATCAATCCCCATCGCCAGCACTTCCCAAGCCATTAGCCAGCCGCATTCCTGTGCGACATAACTTGGGTTGCTCGCCGTTTGTAACAGTCCCATTGCTGGCAACTCAACAAAGCCTTGGCGCAAGCGCTGAACACGGCCACCCTCTTGATCAACCGCAATTAATAAGTCTCCGCGCACGTGCCGAATTGCCCTACAGAGCTCGCGCACTTGCTGCGGATGTTCGATGTTGCGGGCAAATAAAATCACTCCGCAGACTTGCGGCTGACGTAATAGCTGACGGTCTTCAGCAGTTAAATAGGTACCGTCAATATCCAACATTAACGAGCCTTGCATGGCTATTCCTTAGTGAGTAAATGCAGTATCTGTGCTTGTGTTGCATGCTCGCTGATTTGCACCGGACATGCAGCTATCAGTTGGTCGTAAAGCTCGATTAAATCGTCATTGCGCATGCGAATACAGCCATGGGAATAAGGCTGGCCAATCAGCTCTTCCTCAGCGGTACCGTGAATATAAATATAACGGCGGAAAGTATCACAAGAACCTAAACGGTTACGCCCAACCTCACAACCGCTGAGCCAAAGAATGCGCGATAAAATCCAATCCCGTTGCGGGTAAGCAGCATGCAACTGCGGTGACCACACCTCGCCAGTCCAGCGGCGGCCACGCAACACAGCGTTTAGCGGCAGTTCAGCGCCTATTTTGGCTCGTATATAGTGCAATCCACGGGGTGTGCAGCCAGAATTATTTTGCTCGCCTGGTCCATTTAAGGCAGTTGATACAGGGTAAGTTGCCTGCAGCTGCTGCTGGGAAAATGCATAAAGCTTTTGTTCTGCAATGGAAACATGCAGATAATCAATCATTCTTTCACCGCCCTTAGTTTAAAATTAAGGTGCTTTCTTTTTAATCACCGGCTGCATACCCACATCATCAATCACACTCTCAGCACGCAAGCCAGCGGCTAAAAATGGCACCATCAAGCGCAGCACTTGCTCAGTATTCATATGCACTTGGTATTCAGTTTCGACAATGGCGCGCAGGGCTTTAAGACCCGACATACTAAAGGCCGCAGCACCAATCATAAAGTGCACTCGCCAAAATAGCTCAATGGGCTGCACTTCTGGCGCGGCTTCACGCAACAACAGCATGTAACGGTAAAACACCTTGCCGTAAGTGTCATTCAAGTAACGCCGTAAGTGCCCTTGGCTTTGGCTAAAGGCCAGACCTAACAAACGCATAAAGATTGATAAGTCATTACCACTGCGCGGTTTAACCAGAAGAATTTGTTCGACTAAAACATCCAACAATAGTTCGACAGTCCAAGGCGGCTGATTAGTCGCCGAGCGGCGATCAAGCTCGGCATCCAAACTGATACACAGCGGCTCTAAGAAGCGTGAGAACACCGCTTGGATAAGGGATTTTTTAGAGCCAAAGTGATAATTGACAGCGGCCAAGTTCACCTGTGCTTTACTGGTGATCAAGCGCAGTGAAGTCTCTGCAAAGCCTTTCTCGGCAAAGAGTATCTCGGCAACGTCTAAAATACGCTCTACAGTGTCTGACTGAGCCATTTGAGTTCCACTCTAGAAAAGGTTTCAAACATACGTTTGAAACACATTTGCTGTCAAGCCTAACAACGCAGTAAACGCAACTACTGCACACTCCAGTGGCAGATTTCACTTTGTTCTTCAGCTGCTAAGCGCAGGTGAAGCAATGCTGTTATTCGCCGATCGAGGCCCAATCAATAAAGCCCAGTTGCCAAGTCGCTAAAATTAATAGACCAAATACAATGCGGTACCAAGCAAAGACGGCATAACTGTTATTAGCAATAAACTTCAACAAAGCACGCACTGCCAGCATGGCAAAAATAAATGAAGTAACAAAGCCAATAGCGAACACCCAAAGGTCATCGCCACCGGCAAACAGCTCACGGTGCTTATAGACGGAATACACAGTGGCCCCAACCATAGTTGGCATGGCCAAAAAGAATGAAAACTCGGTGGCTGCCTTACGTGACAAACCAAAGTAAAGACCGCCAATAATGGTTGAAGCTGAGCGTGAAGTGCCTGGAATCAAGGCCAAGCACTGTGCGCAGCCTATCTTCAAGGCTTGCTGCCAACTCATATCATCAACAGTTTCAGCAGCAATTTTATGCTTACGCTTTTCCGCCCAAAGCATCACCACCCCACCAATAACCAGGGCGCTGGCTACGGTAATAGGATTAAATAACCACTGCTCAATCAAATCGGCAAAGGTTAAACCCAGTATTACCGCAGGAATAAAAGCCACAAAGAGGTTAAGAGTAAAACTCTGCGCACTGGCCTCACGGGGTAAGCCAACCACCACCTCAAGGATTTTACGGCGATACTCCCACATCACCGCCAGAATCGCGCCAAGTTGAATAATAATATTGAAGGCCTTGGCGCGCTGCCCACCAAAATCAATCAGGTCGGCAACAATAATTTGGTGCCCAGTGCTGGAGACTGGCAAGAACTCCGTTAGCCCTTCAACCACCCCTAAAATAAATGCCTGTAATGCTAACCAAGTGTCCATAGAGTCCATAGAGTCCCAATAAATTTAATCGATGCAGAAAAGCTGCGCATCTTACCTGTGTACAGCAGGCTTTTCACTTGGATTTTTAAAAAACCTGCCTCTGCGCAGCAAACAGGGATCTTAGTCGCATAGCTAAAGCGGGAAAATGCGCCTACAGTTATGCCGCTAAAAATATTTTTCTTATTTATAGCTATAATTAATAATGCTAAGCGAAGATCATTTTCTGCATTTTATCTACTTGCGCAAGCGTTAAATCATTACCGCGAGTTAATGCTTATTCAATATTTTTTGTTTGCGTCCGATACACGCTTTACGGTGTTTTAATAATAATCGCATTAACCCAGGCGACCTTAGTACTTCTAGGAGTTTCACCATGCAATTTCTTCGTCAGTTTTCCATCAGTAAGCGTCTGTGGTTGATCTTTCTGATAACTGTAGGGATGTTCTTTGTTTTTGGCGCCCTGGCATTAAAACAGTCCTATGACTTAATGCACTCTGCCAAAGCAGTTAAAACCCAGCACATTGTGGAAAGCACCCTAGGTACTCTGGAACACTTTTACGAGTTGGAAAAATCTGGGCGCCTCAGCTCAGCAGAAGCACAAGAGCAAGCTAAAAGTGCTCTCAACAAGCTGCGTTATGGCCGTAATGACTATGTGTGGATCAATGACTTAGCACCAACGATGCTAATGCACACCATGTCTCCTGCGCTCAATGGTAAAAGTTTAGCTGACTATAAAGATCCTGATGGCGTAGAAATTTTTAATGAGTTTGTACGCATCGCTAAGCAGGATGGCTCAGGTTTTTTAGCTTATCGCTGGCCTATGCCTGGCGCCAATGCCCCAATGGATAAAATATCTTATGTACAGCTCTTTAAGCCTTGGAACTGGGTCATCGGCTCTGGCGTTTACTTGGATGATATCCAAGCCGAGTTTCGTTCAGCAGCGATTAACGCCAGCATCATTAGCTTTATTATTATACTGGTCTTGGTTTTACTGATTATCAGCATTATGCGCAGCATTTTAGCCCCATTAGAGAATGTTGTAGACGCCATGCAAAACATTGCCAGTGGCGATGCTGATTTAACCAAAGAGTTAAGCACCAACGGTAAAGATGAAATCACCCAGCTGAGCCAGCACTTTAATACTTTTGCCTTGAAATTACGCGGCACTGTCAGTCATTTGTTAAGCAGCGCTGTAACCCTAACTCAAGCTGCTGAAGCGCTCGGCCAACAAGCAGCTCAGTCGTTATCGATCAGTGAAGACCAATCTCAGCAAACTGAGCAAATTGCCACCGCGATTAATGAAGTCACCTATGCCGTGCAAGATGTTGCCAAACACGCAGAACAAGCAGCCACAGAAGTTTCTCAGGCCACTGAGCAAGCAGCGGCTGGCCAAGCCAACATTGACAACAGCTTGCAACAAACCGACCTACTCTCGGCAACCATTGCTGAAGCGGTCAATGTGATGCAAACCTTGGCCGAAGAAAGTAGCCAAATTGGCCGTGTTTTGGATGTCATTCGCTCTATTGCTGAACAAACCAATCTCTTGGCATTAAACGCAGCCATTGAAGCTGCGCGCGCTGGCGAACAAGGCCGCGGCTTCGCTGTAGTTGCCGACGAGGTACGTTTATTGGCGCAGCGCACTCAACAGTCGACCGACGAAGTGCAAGATATGATCGAGAGCCTGCAAAACAACTCGCAAGCTGCAGTGCAAGTGATCAATCAAAGCAGTAGCACCGCACAAGCAACTGTTGAGCAAGCCCATCAAGCTCAAGAAAGTCTGAGCAGTATCAGCAATGCACTACATATGATTAACGACTTAAACACGTCGATTGCCAGCGCCACTTTGCAGCAATCCCATGTTGCCGAAGAGATTAATCAAAACGTCACCCAAGTGGCTGGACTGTCGCTATCTAGCAATCAAGCCGCACACCAGCTGAGCAGCTCCAGTGAACAACTCAATCAATTGGCGCAAGATCTCAACCGCCAGCTTGGCCAGTTTAAAGTCTAATAGGCACGCCGCCCACTGGCTTGCCAATGGGCGGCGATTTTGTTCAAATCAGTGACTGTGGATGCCTTGGCAAGCGTTACCCCGCATCATCACTCACCAGTACTGTGCTCGACTCTTATTTAAACCATGCCTGATCTTATCCAGCAACGCGTTGAAGACTGCTACCAACAAGCTGAGCGCTATTTCAACTGCACTTTTCCCCGACCTGTCATCAGCTTTAAATTGCGCGGACAAAAAGCTGGAGTTGCACATATTTGTGAAAATCGCTTACGTTTTAACCCTGTACTTTATAAGGAAAACCGCGAGCACTTTTTGCAGCACACGGTAGCCCATGAAGTCGCGCACCTAGTGACCTATCAACACTACGGCAATAAAATCCGCGCCCACGGGCCACAATGGCAAGCGGTGATGCAAAACGTATTTCAATTGCCAGCCAATCGCTGCCATAACTATAACGTTAGCCGAGCACCACGCACCCATTACCTATACAGCTGCAAATGCACTGACCGCGAGCCTTTCGCCCTCAGTGCACAGCGCCATGCTCGGGTTAAAAAAGGTTTGCATTACCTATGCAAGGCCTGCAAAGCACAGTTAGTTTATTTACAGCAGCAAGTTAAGCGCTAAACCCAGCCACATTAGTTTAATGGGAAAACCACCCGAAACTGTGCGCCGCCCAAGCCTGAATCCTCAACAAAAAACTCGCCGCCATAGCTACCAATGATGTCTTTAACCACGGCGATGCCAATCCCTTGTCCTGGGTATTGCGTATCGAGACGCTCGCCCCGCTGTAAAATACGCTCCCGTTGATGCCTGGGTACCCCAGGACCATCATCTTCCACAATAAGCTCACAGCAATTCTCAGTCAGTTGAGCACTGATACGAATCTCACTGACTGATAAACGGTAAGCATTTTCTAAAATATTACCGAGTAACTCCAAAAGAGCCCCTTGCTCAACTGGCACCCGCAATTCTGCGGAAAAATCTTGCTGAACCCGTACATTTTTATCGCGATACACCTTATCCAGCGCCACCAACAAACTGCTGAGCAATGGCTGTAACTTCACTTGGTAGCGCAGCAAACCACTTTTTCGCAAACTGGCGCGCTGCAACTGATAGCTGATTTGTTGGCTCATGCGGTTGACCTGGCCCAGTAAAGTACCAGCTTGCTCGGCATTATCAGGCCGTGCGGCAAGCACCTCACCAACTCCCTGCAGCACCGCCAAGGGGGTTTTTAAACTATGGGCCAGATCATCGAGCGAATGCCGGTAGCGTTCACTTTGTTGGCGCTCGCTTTCTAGGAGACGGTTTAAGGAACGGGTCAAGCGCAGCAACTCACGCGGATGCTCATCACTTAAAGCCGCACGCTTGCCAGTTTCCACATCATCCAGCTCGGCACTTAAACTGCGTAAACTACGAATCCCCCAACCTAAACCAAGCCATAAAAAGCCCAGTAACAGCAATAACGCGAAACCTAACCAAACATAAAGCTGCTGACGCAAGCTGTCATACATTTTTTGATAATCACTGACCGGCTGCATAGTGACGATACTAAAGTCAGCACTTTTACCCCGCAACAGATCCACTTCCACATCATAAATAAAGAACTCACGGCCTTCGCTATCCTTGGCCCGTAAAAACTCATGGCCATGACCATCGTATTTGGGCTGATAATTAATTTTGACATCCTCTGAACTGCGTGAGCGCCACAACACAGTGCCTTTATCATCATAAATAAAGCCCAATTGCCGTGCAGGTAAGATATCGAACTCTTCATCTGGCAACTTTTCTGGCATTTGCAACTGCCCATTGTTGATCCGCGCAGCAGAAATTAACGCGCTAGCATCTGCTGCCAAGCGCTGCTCAATGGCCTGTTCAAGGGACTGGGTAAACACCTGCTGCAAAGCTGGTAATAAGGCCAGCATAAACAAAGAGACAGTCACTGCAGCGCCCAGCATCAAGCGCATGCGCAGTGAAGTTACTTTTTTATCCCTGTGCATGTGCTGCATCGATCACACCCTCTCAAACACAGGCTTCAGTAAATAAATAGCCCTGGCCACGCACTGTTTCTATGGGTTTAAAACCTGCGTCACCCTCAAGTTTACGTCGCAAGCGCCCCACTAAGACTTCAATTACGTTGGGATCACGGTCTTCATCATCAGGATAGAGCTGCTCAATCAAGCGCTCTTTGGACACCACCTGCTGGTGATGACGCATCAAGTATTCAAGAATTCGGTATTCATAAGCAGTTAGCGGCAAAGGCACATCCAGCAATAACGCTTGTTTGCGGTTCAGATCCAACTGCAGAGGGCCTGCACCTATGGTGGACTGCACAAAGCCTGACGAGCGACGCAATAAAGCATTGAGACGGGCCTCCAGCTCTTCAAACTGGAAAGGTTTAACCACATAGTCGTCGGCTCCAGCAGCCAGTCCTTCAACTTTATTTTGCCAGCTGCCACGGGCGGTCAGCACTAAAATTGGAAATTGCTTACCTAGATTGCGCAGCTCCCCAATTAAATCTAAGCCACTCATGCCCGGTAAACCTAAGTCGATAATGGCCAAATCATGGTTGTACTCGCGCACTCGGTACAAAGCCTCTTCAGCATCAGCCACAGCATCAACCACATGGCCTTGCTCACCCAGTCGTGTATAAAGGTGGTGGCGCAGCAACGCTTCATCTTCAACGACTAATAATTTCATGGGTGTTCCTCAAAAGATACAGTATTAATTATCAACTCCAGCAGAGTTCTATTGCTAAACCAGCAACTATAGCGCCAAAGCTCGGCTGAGTGCTAACCGAGCAGCTTGTGTACAAACGCAGTTATAGTGGGTTACTCATCCCTGCGTAAGTCTGCAGGAACCTCAGGGTCTTTAAATAAATCGGGCTTTTTACCTTTGCCGGCATGGTATTGGCGCAACTGGTAAACATAAGCTAAAACCTGCGCAACAGCCATATACAAGCCTGCAGGAATTTCTTCATCCACTTCCGTTGAGTAATACACCGCTCGCGCTAAGGCTGGCGACTCAAGTAAAGTAATTTGATGCTCTGTACCAATTTCACGTATTTTTAAAGCCAGGAAGTCACCGCCCTTAGCCAATAAAACTGGGGCTTGGCCTTGCTCAGCATCATATTTTAAAGCTACGGCAAAGTGGGTTGGGTTAGTAATAATGACATCGGCTTCAGGTACCGCGCTCATCATACGTCGCTCAGCCATTTCTCGTTGTAATTGGCGCATCCGTCCCTTAACTTCGGGTTTACCCTCAGTATCTTTGTATTCGTCACGAACTTCTTGCTTGGTCATTTTAAGTTTTTGCTTGCTGTCCCAAATTTGAAATGGGATATCCACCGCAGCAATAATGATCAAACCGCAGGCCAACCACAGCGCACTCCAGCCCACCACCTGCATACTGTGCAAAATGGCCATCTCTAAAGGCTCGCTAGCAATGGCAATCAACTCTAAACGGGCCCGACTGAGCACAATTAAAGCAACCATTAGCACCACTGTGAACTTGCCTAAAGCTTTTAACAGCTCCACCAGTGACTTCATGGAAAACATCCGCTTGAGCCCAGACAGCGGATTCATTCGGCTAAACTTAGGTGCCAAAGCCTCCATGGAAAATAACCAGCCACCCAATGCCACAGGCCCAACGATAGCGGCAATCAACAACACCATAAATAAAGGAATTAAGGCATCACCAGCCATTTGCGCTGATTGTAAAAGGCTGACTGCCATATAACGCTCATCTAACAATAGCTCACGGGGTAAAGAAAAGTTTTTATGCATCACCTGCATAACCCGCTGCCCTAAAGCCCCACCAAAGGTTAACAAGCCACCGGTACCGGCCAGCACTACAGCTAAGGTATTAAGCTCGCGGGAGCGGGCAATCTCACCTTTTTTACGTGAGTCTTGTTTGCGTTTCTCTGTGGGGTCTTCGCTTTTTTCTGCACCGCTTTCACTTTCTGCCATAGTTTGTCCCTATTGTGCCTGCGCCAGGCTGCGCAACATAAATAAGGCATCTGTGGCGATATTTTGATATTGCAGCAAAATGTCAGATGTGGAAATCCAGAAGATGATTAAGCCCATCACTAGAGTCAATGGGAAACCAATTGTAAAAATATTCAACTGCGGCGCAGCGCGGGTCATCACACCAAAAGCAATGTTAATCACCAGCAACGCACTGATGGCTGGCAAAACCAACAACAGCGCCGCACCTATCACCCAACTTAAACGCCCCACTAAAATTGCATAATGGCCAACTTCAAGGGTTTGTCCAACCGGCAAGGTTACAAAACTTTCCGCCAACACTTCAAAAACGACTAAATGTCCGTTCATGGCCAAAAATAACAAAGTAACGAGCATCAGCAAAAACTGCCCTAACACTGGTACAGAAACACCTGTGGCGGGATCCATCATCGAGGCGAAACCCAGCCCCATCTGCATTGAGACGAGTTGTCCGGCAAAAACAAAAATATGAAAAAACAGCTGTAAAGAGAACCCCAGCATCGCGCCAATGATAATTTGCTCGGCAATCAGCAAGATGCTCTGCAAACTCAAAGCATCCACGTGCGGCATCGGCGGTAGCACTGGCATTAACACCAAGGTTATCGCCAGCGCTAAGTATAGGCGCACACGTTGCGGCACCAGTTGTGTACCGATAATCGGCATCACCATTAACACTGCAGCAATACGAAACAGCGGCAGCAAAAAACTGCTGATCCAAGCAGCAATTTGTGTGCTACTGAGTTCTAGCATAGCAAGGGCAACTCAACCAATCACAAAAGGTATGTTGTGAATTAACCTTGTGGTGAACTCCATCCACTGCCCCACCAACCATGGCCCCAACACAATTAGCGTCATAAAGCTGACCATTAACCTGGGCAAGAAACTCAAGGTTTGCTCGTTAATTTGTGTGGCTGCTTGGAACATAGCAACCAATAGACCCACTAACAAACTGGGCACAATAATCGCGGCAACCACTAAGGCCGTCAGGGATAAAGCTTCGCGAAAGATGTCTACAGCAACTTCTGGCGTCATATTTTTACCACCCTATAGCGTGCCAAAACTACTGGCCAAGGTACCAATGATCAGCGCCCAGCCATCCACTAAAACAAACAGCATTATTTTAAAAGGTAAAGAGATAATTAAGGGCGAAAGCATCATCATACCCATGGCCATTAAAATACTGGCAACCACCAAGTCAATAATCAAAAACGGAATAAAAATCATAAAACCGATCTGAAACGCTGTTTTTAATTCAGAGGTGACAAACGCCGGAATTAAAATAACTAATGGGGTTTCATCCGCAGAGAGAATATCGGTACGTTTAGATAAACGCACAAAAAGCTCTAAATCAGACTCTCGGGTTTGCGCCAACATAAAACCGCGAATCGGCTGTTCGGCGGCATGCAATGCCTGTTGCACGCTGATCTCTTCCTGTAGGTAAGGCTGCAAGGCATCTTCATTAATACGCTCAAACACCGGCGCCATAATAAATAACGTCAGAAAAATAGTCAGTCCTATTAAAATCTGATTAGAAGGCGTTTGCTGCAAACCAAGGGCTTGGCGCAGAATCGAAAAAACAATAATAATGCGGGTAAAACAGGTCATCAACATGACAAAAGCTGGGATAAAACCCAGCGCAGTCATTATCAGCAAGATTTGTAAACTAACCGAGTACTCTTGCTGCCCTTGCGCGTCGGTAGTGAGGGTTATGGCCGATATAGATAAAGGGTCATCAGCCGCCCACACGCCGGTGGCGAAAAACAACAGCCCCACAGTTAAGAACCAGCGTGCCAACCCAGTCATGACGGCTCATCCTTAGCAGTGGTTTTTAGTGCTTTGGCTAAACGCTGCGCAAAAGCCGAAGACAATGGATTATTCGCTGCACTGACTTCAACGGGCTCTTGCAATACATGCAAAGGCACTATGGTGCCTGGCGTTAAACCTAAAAGTATTTGCTCTTTACCCACCTGCACCAATAACAATCGATCTCGCGGCCCTAAGGCTTGGGAAGCCAATAATGAAATGGCTTGTTGTGAGCCTTTCACCGGTAAACTTTGCTGAACCCTACGCACCACCCACGCCAGCAAAAAGATCAAACCAATCACTAACAACAAGCCAAACACCAGCTGCAGCAATTGACTGCTGACTTGACTCGACTCAAGCAAACTCGAGCTAGCGGGAGCAACTTTAGCCGCTTCGCTCGGTTGCTCCAGCACTGTATTCTCTGCCCAAGCAGCGCTGCTGGCCAGTATCAGCATAATAAAAAGACGCATAAGTTTACCGTAGTTTTTTAATACGCTCGCTTGGGCTGATCACATCAGTCAAACGAATCCCGAACTTTTCATTGACCACCACCACTTCACCGTGTGCGATCAAGGTGCCATTCACCAATACATCGAGGGGCTCGCCGGCCAGTCGGTCCAACTCCACCACCGAGCCTTGATTGAGCTGCAATAAGTTGCGGATGCTAATATCGGCGCTGCCCACTTCCATGGAAATACTCACTGGAATATCTAAAATGACATCCAAGTTCGGCCCGCCAAGGGTGGTTAAAGCCTCTTCGGTATTTTGCTGGCTGGGAAACTCTTGCATGCTGGCCTTTGCCGGACCACTGCTTTGTTCCAGCATGGCGTCAATATCATCTTGATCAGTATTGGTATCTGCTTCAGCTAAAGCGGCTGCCCACTCATCTGCCAAGGCCTGATCTTCACTGGAAACCTGTTCTTCTTCGCTCATATTCTTTTCTCAACTGGCCAATAAACTCAATAATCAGCGTTTTTTCTGTATAGGACCAAGCACCTGCAAGGCAAGATTGCCGTGATGGGCCCCCAATTTCACTTTAAAAGTGGGTACGCCATTGGCGCGCAGTAGCATGTTTTCTGGCATTTCAACCGGAATAACATCGCCAGGCTGCATGTTTAAAATGTCCCGTAATTTTAACTGTCTGCGCACCACTGTTGATCGCAGTGGTACCCGCACATCTAAAATATCCTCACGAATAGCTTTACTCCAGCGTTCATCTTGATCATCCACATCGGACTGAAAACCAGCATCCAGCATTTCTCGAATAGGTTCGATCATTGAGTACGGCATAGTGATGTGTAAATCACCGCCGCCGCCATCCAGTTCGATGTGGAACGTTGAAATCACCACAACCTCACTTGGGCTCACAATATTAGCCAAGGCTGGGTTGACCTCAGAGTTCATGTACTCAAATTCCACATCTAAAATGGCATGCCACGCTTCTTGTAAATCAATAAAAGCCTGATCCAACACCATGCGCACCACTCGCAACTCAGTGGGCGTGAACTCGCGGCCTTCAATTTTGGCATGGCGACCATCGCCACCAAAGAAATTATCAACTAATTTAAACACTAAGCGCGAATCAAGAATGAACAGCGCAGTGCCACGCAAAGGCTTCATTCGCACCAAGTTCAAACTGGTAGGCACATACAATGAGTGCACATACTCGCCAAACTTCATCACTTGTACGCCACCCACAGACACATCAGCGGAACGGCGTAACAGGTTAAACATACTGATGCGGGTATAGCGGGCAAAACGCTCATTAATCATTTCTAGCGTTGGCATACGCCCACGCACAATACGATCTTGACTGGTTAAGTCGTATTGCTTAATCGAGCCCGGTACGGCTTCGTCATCAGTATCCACTAGACCATCATCAACACCATGCAATAAGGCATCAATTTCATCTTGTGAAAGTAAATCTTGTACGGCCATTTTAAGTCGTTCCTATCAAGGTTTTACTGCATGACTACGTTGGTAAATAACACTTGTTCAACCACGGGTTTCCCCACTTCAATCAACGCCAACTCCTGTACAGCGATAGTGGCTTTTTGCTTAAGCAGTTCCACTCCTAATGGGGTGTTGAGCTCTTCAAAGTCTTGGCTGGAAAACAACATCACCAATTGATTGCGTAAGGTTGGCATATGAATTTTCAGCTCATCAAGGTCGGCTTTATTACGCGCCATTAAGGCGACGCTGACTTGCAAATACCGCGGCTTACCTTCGCTTTTAAAGTTAACGACAAAGGCCGGCGCTAATACTTCATAAATGGCTTTTTGCTTGCTGCTGCTCTCTTGCACCTGCTCCGGCTCTGCAGTTGAGCCGCCTAAAAAAAACAACGTCGCAGCAACTGATAAAGCAATTGCTGCGATCAACGCAACAGCTGCCAGTACAATAACTTTTATTTTGTTTTTTTTCGGCGCTGCTAGTGCTTGCTCTGGAGTTTCAGGTTGTTTAGCCATTTTTTTACCATTATCTAAATATTATGCCCAACAGTTTAACAGCCTAAATATAGGATGCAGGATTGATTAGACATAATAATCAACTAAACCCAAACGGCCATCATGCTGCTCCTGAATAGCAGTCACATGCTGCACAGTTTCATCACCTGCCTCGGCTGCTGTAGCACTGCGTACTTGTGTTGCGGAATTTTCACCCGACTCAGCATGTTGCTGTTGCGACTGATCCGAGACGTTAACGTCCACATCAGCCATGCCTTGCTGCGCGAGCATCTCGCGTAAACGGTGCATTTGTGCTTCAAGGGAGTCACGTACGCCGGCATGAGCACTGGTGAAAGTGATTTGGGTATGTTCTTGCCCCACATTCACTTTAATATCTAAACGCCCAAGCTCAGCTGGGTCTAACTTTATTTCAGCCGATTGCAAATTTTGCGCGGACATCCACATTACTTTATCAGTAACTTGTTGCGTCCAACCCGGCTGCTGCATTGCGACAGCTGGCCCTGGTACTTGACGCACTTGCTGACTAGGCAGCAAAGAATCTTGGCGCTGCTGCAAATCAGTACGAATACTTTCTGTCGCAGTGACCGCTTTGTTGTTAAGCAAAGTCTCGGGCGCTACTTTTGCACCCTCCAATAAAGTCGCTGCAGTGTTTTTATCTGTACTACTTTTTTCACTGAGTTGCTCACTGCTTTTACCCAGAGCGCTGCCCAGTAGCGCCGCTTTATCGCCAGAAGACTCGCCTTTGCTTTGCACTGTCTGCTTTTGCACGACAAGAAACTCTTCGTCCTCAGTACTCGGCAGCTCTTCACCCTCTAGAGTTTCATCCGTTTGCTTGAGTCCGGCATGGGTGGCAAGTAACAGCTTAGAATCAGAGTCACCCGCATCCCCTGCGGCCTCATCAGCATAGGCAAAGGGTGTTGCAGCCATAGCCAACAATAACAGCGGATCAATCAACTCATCGTCATTTTCTACAACCTGCTGCTCGGCATCTTGCGGCAAAGCTTTGCCGCTTTGCGCACTGACAGCCTTTTCGTCTTCTGATTGCTGTGGCTGCTCTGCAGGTTTGGCGCTGTGTTCAGAACGCGCAGCTTGAGTATCAGCGCGTTGTTTACTGGCTGCTGGCGGCTTTTCTTTAGCGGGTTGAGCAGCGGTTTTTGCTGCTGCTTGGCGGGCAGCTTGCTGCTGTTTCTCTTGCTGCACAGCAGTTTGGCGCTGCTGTGCCTGCTGGCTTTGCTGTTGCTGCGCCTTAGCTGTGCGCTGCTGCTGTTGTTGTGCATAGACTGCAGAGAAAGCAGATCCTGCTTCAGTCGGACGCTGATGAGCTGCTCGATCGGCTGAGCCAGCTTGCCCTCGCGAAGGCTGCGCTGCCGGCTGTAATAAAAAATCAGTGGTTGCCATAGTTGTGCTCCAAGCATAAACCCTTATTGACATAGCTAATGCAATATCTAAGCCAATTAAGAATATCGGGTTTATTTATGTTTTTGCCCAACCTGTCACCAGTTTCCGCCTCAGCTGCGCCATTAATTTGACTTGCTATACACTCAGCACATTGAGAAAGCGCGACTGAGCAGTATTATCAATGGTTAAATTGGCGAAATCGAAAAGCTGGCGGTCAGCCAATTGCGAAGGTGCGACATTTTGCAAAGCGCGGAACATGATATCCAAACGCCCTGGGGTTTTCTGCTCCCACTCTTGCAACATGCCCTTCACCACTTGGCGTTGTAAATTTTCCTGCGAACCACACAGATTACAAGGAATGATAGGAAACTCTTGCAGCTGGGCATACTCGGCAATATCGCTTTCTTTGCAATAAGCCAATGGACGAATCACCACATTACGGCCGTCATCCGACAGCAGTTTCGGCGGCATTGCTTTGAGGGTGCCACCAAAGAACATGTTCAAGAAAAATGTTTCTAAAATGTCATCACGATGATGCCCCAACGCCATCTTGGTTGCACCAATCTCATCAGCGTAAGTATAGAGGGTGCCACGGCGTAATCGCGAGCACAGAGAGCAGGTACTCTTACCAGCCATCAACTTTTCTTGGACGACAGAATAGGTGTCTTCTTCAATAATATGGTAGTCAACGCCTAATGACTCTAAGTAAGCTGGCAATACGTGCTCAGGAAAGCCTGGTTGTTTCTGGTCCATATTGACCGCTACCAAAGAAAACTGAATTGGCGCGACTTTTTGCAAGTGCACAAGCATGTCCAACATAGCGTAGCTGTCTTTACCGCCGGACAGGCACACCATGATTTTATCGCCATCTTCGATCATATTGAAATCAGTTACGGCTGCACCGGTGAGGCGCTGTAAGCGTTTCTGCAACTTCTTCTGATTGACTGACACACTACTCATGACATGATCCGTAACAGGTAAAACAACCATTTTACCTGTTACGTGCAACAAACCCTAGTATCTCTAACGGCTTACTGGGTATTTTCAGCAAACATCTCTGCACCAGTGCTGCATTCGCTTAACAGAATGACGCTGTTATCTGGCTCATCTGCAGGCTGCCAAAACAATGTAGCGCTGCTGCCTTTAGTGTGCCAGCTATAGGGGCGCTTCTCATCAATAGATAAATAGCGTGCGCCTGAAGCACTCACCTCAATATTCATCGCAACTTGCTGCCCTTCAACCTGCACAACAGCATAAGAGCCACCGTTACTGGTATTGAGGTAAGTGACGGGGACTACGACACCACGCTCACACTGGTAAATAGCTTGATCAATTTGATCATTGTTTTCTGTAGCTTCCGCGGCCACAGCCATATACCCGCCTAAGCACGCGGATAAGAGGAGTACTGTTTTGATTGATTTACGCATTTTTTCATCCTTGCTATTGAGTTTAATTGTCTAGTTAAGACACTCACAATAGACTCATACAATAACAATTTAGTTTCAAGCTTATTTAGAGAATATATTGAGTGCAATCTTGTGGATATTTTAGAAAAAACCGGCCTACTCACCACCCTGCAAAGAGTTTTGCAAAGCAATCCGGCTGGGCTGAGTGAATACCAGCTGATTCAACAACTCAAACAACTGCAGCAGCCTTTATTTATCGGTGCGAACTTAAGTGATGTATTAAGCCTATTTCGCACGCATTTTTTGCTTTTTCATGGGCTGTATCGGCTGCGCGACACTCTACGTGCAGCTGAGCAAGATCTACAGATTAGCCCACTACTGATACAGCTTTTGCCGGCGACAACCAACTACGCAGCCGCAACTCAAGCGCTCAATTTAAATGACCCATTGCGCGCATATTATTTAGATTTAAATAACCTTACTGCGACTGATCGTGCCGCAGTAGAGCAATTGCTGAACAACATCCGCAACCAACTTGACCCTCCGGATGCTGTGCTGGAGGCTTTAGCTGAGCTGGGTATTGAGCAGCCACTGCACAGCCTCAGTAGCAAAGACTTACGCAGCCATTACCGCCAGCTAGTCAGTCGCCATCACCCTGATCGAGGTGGTTCAACGGAGCGTCTGCAACACATCAACCGAGCGATGGACATCATCACAACCTACCAGGCTTAAGCCGATAAATACTCTAGAGTTTGCAACAGCATGCTCACTTTAGGCATTGCACAGCCAGCTGCCTGCGCAGCGTCTAGAGGCGCTTGATAAATGGCTTGTAACTCCATTGGCCGCTGCAAGCTATAGTCGTGATGCATACTTGGTAAATACGCCGGCATGGCCTCAGTGACCTTGAGCATACCCTGCACCAATTGCTCAGGTAACGGATAGCCACAAGCCGTAGAGGCTGCAATAACTTCTGTCATCAAGTCAGCAATCAAAGCTCGACTGCTAGGGTTAGCCATCAGTTCGGCAGTATTGCTATTGAGCAGTACCGACAAGCCATTATAAGGAATATTCCACACCAGCTTTTGCCAACGCGCCTCTTCCAAGTGCTGCATTGCCTTAGAAGCTAACCCAGCTAGCTGAAATAATGCCGCCCCTTGCTGAGCAATAACATAGCCCTCTTCTTTGCTCACAGGGCCGCTATGATAACCTAGGTTCACCCCGCCCTGCGCCTGATGCTCAATCACGCCAGGGGCACTGCGGTGTACGCAAATAAAACACAGCCCACCCAACAAGTGTAAATTTTTCTGCAGCAGCGGGCGCAGTTGTTCTTCAACGGCAAACCCATTTTGCAATAACACCACTTTTCCATCAGGGGCAGCCACTTGATTAATCAGCGGTGCTAAATCTGCATTACTGGTGGTTTTTGCACCAACCAAAACCCAGTCACACTGAGGCATTTGTGCTGCATCCTGCCATGCATGTACTTCAGGCAAGAGCAGCTCACCATGCTCGGTACTGTTGACCCGCAAGCCATTGCGGCTAACCGCGTCATACTCGCTGCGCAATAAAAAATGCACTTCAAAGCCAGCTCTTGCCAACATCAAGCCATAAAAACCGCCGATGGCGCCGGTACCAATAATGCCTATGCGTGGTTGTTGTTGCTCACTCATATGTACTCTCTTACTGTTTAATACAAACGGCATACAGACAGCCGCAGCCTAAATGTTTTACCTAAGGATTAACCACTAGCGTTTCGCTGTTTAATACGCGTTTTGCCTGTAAATAGGCTTTATTCCAATATTTAGAATCAACGCTGTCTAAGCGCACAGTACCACCAGAAGAAGGTGCATGCACAAAGCGCCCATCACCGACATAGATCCCCGCATGACTGACGCGACCATGCCCAGCCGTACTAAAGAAAAGAATATCGCCACTGCGCAGGCTATTGCGCGCCACGCGCTGACCTTGCATTTGCAGCATTTGCTGGGTGGTGCGCGGTAAACGAATACCCGCTACATCGTTATACACAAAGTTAATCAAACCGCTGCAATCAAAACCTGAAGACGGCGTGTTGCCACCCCACACATAGGGAGTGCCGACCAGACCTATGGCCCGAAATAACACATCATCAGCCACTGGATTAAATGCCGCTGAAGCCGTCGCACGGGGCGCTGTCATCGGCTCGTTAACCGGTGCGTTAGATGCACACGCCGCTAAAAAAACAAAACTGGCTAAACCAACCAGACGAATACCCATCTGCATAGCACACGCCCCCTGAATAAAATAATAAGCACTATAACAAAGCAAAACGCCTTACTTTGCAAAGCTTTCTAATTGCATCTCTCTTAAGCGGCTATACGTACGGCGAAATGCAAAGGCCAAATAACCTTCGGTATACAGCGCGTCTAAAGGCACCGCCGCCTCAATATAAACCGGTATGCGCCGATCATAACACTCATCAATCAAAGCAATAAAACGCCGCACACTGTCGTCATTTTTAGCCAAGTTGGGTAATTGGCGATCACCGGCCACCACGCGCTGCGCTGCATCCTCTGTGCCTCGAGCAATTTTTGCCGCTTGCTGCTGGCCACCTAACACCGGTACCGAACTGAGCAGTAAATGCTGAAAACGATCACATACAGCAATAAAGTCGAGCGCGGCAAAAGGTTGCTCACAAAGAGCCGCAAACTCACACCACAACACAGTGTCGCTATAGGCTTGCGTTACTAAACTGCGCGAGCCTAATTTAATAGCACCCTGCTCAATGGCCTGCCCAGCACTGAGGGTGTTAAATAACTGCTTAAACTCACTGCTGGATTCGGCAGTTTTAACCCAGTAACGCTGGGTTTGTTTACCCACATGCAGACGATGATCTTGCTCACCATCGACCTGCACTTCTTGCATTGCCTGCTCAATGGCAGCAATGGCTGGCAAAAACTGCTCGCGGTTAAAACCATCGTTATACAACTCTGCTGGTGGCTGATTGGAAGTGGCAACTATTACTAAGCCGCGATCAAACAGCGCCTGAAATAAGCCACCAAGAATCATCGCATCAGCAATGTCGCTGATAAACAGCTCATCAAAACACAACACTTGGATTTCACTGCGCAACTCATCGGCAATTGCTTGCAAAGGCTCAGCGGTGCCGGTTAAGCGAAATAAGCGTTGATGGATATCTTGCATAAAACGATGAAAATGCTGACGCCGCGCCGGTACCCTTAAGCTGCGATAAAACTGATCCATCAACCAGGTTTTACCACGCCCCACTCGGCCCCATAAGTACACGCCGCGGGCATCAGCGCCATTGTGTAAAGCGTCATAGCATGCTTGCAAAACCTCAACCGCGTGGCGCTGTGCCGGATCATCGATAAAACCTTGCGCAAGGGCTTGCTTATACGCCTGCATGGGACTGCAGCTGATATCATTCATAATTAACGCCCTGCCTGCCAAGCCAACACCAAGACTCCTGTAACAATGCTCAATACCGCAGCCACTTGCCAAGGATTCAATACTTCACGCAAAAATAACCAGCCAATGCCGGTGGTGACAATTAAAGAGCCGCCGACAATCAATGGATTGCCCACCGCTACATCCACACCGCGGGCATAAATCACAAAAGTTAGAATCTCGACAATACCAATCGCCACCCCAGCTAAGACCGCCAAACTGACCCCGCGCGGCGTCACATTCAGCACGATATTGTCGGTATATTTAAAATAAAGCAGTAAACCCAAACCTAAAAACGCTGCAACAAACTGCAAAATAACAGCGCCCAGCACCGCCTGAATATGATCAGCGGATAATTTAATAAACACGTTGTATAAACCAAACATGACCGCCGCTATGGCTAGCAACACATAAGGCACAGTGACTTCCCTCAATCAAATAAAAGCTGACAACAACCTGTCAGTGTGCTGTAAAAGACCCGCCCTAAAACATAATAGCAGTGCCGCACCTGAACTGAGTGCTGATACATTGTTACTCAGCAACTATGTTCGCAGACCATCACAAGCCAAAGCAAACGGGGCATACTGCATAACCTACCGCAAGCCTAAAGTTACTGGTGTTTAGCCGCTTTAACGTCGACTAAAGCGCTTGCGGTATTCTGTAGGAGTTACACCAGTTCTATTACGAAATAAACGCCGAAACGAACTGGCATCTTCATAGCCCACTTGCGACATCACCAGATCCACACTGAACTCGGTTTCTTCCAAGAGCTTTTGCGCGGCTTCAATGCGCAGAGATTGCAGATACGCATTGGGAGGGCTATCTAAAGCGGCATTAAAACGCCTGATCAGCGTGCGTTTCGAGACATTAAAACGTTGCGCCAACTCATCCAAAGTAAAACGTTGCGCATAATGCGCTTGCAGCCACTCTTGCACCTGCTTGACCAATTCGTCTTTGTGCGGCTTGGCTAAACGCATCAGGGAATACGACAACTGGCTGTCACGGCGGTAATCAATGACAAAGGCTTTAGCGGTTTGCAGGGCTACATCAAAACCGACAAAACGCTCAATCATGTGCAGGCCTAAGTCAAACCACGCCAAACCACCGCCGGCGCAATAAATATGCTCATCGCGGGTAATCAGTTGCTCTGCAGTTAACTTCACCGCTGGATAACGCTCGGCAAACTG
>RRZU011718739.1_pt1 | contig 29291 bp, 28 predicted proteins | sample 2165561 | NCBI WGS metagenome assembly RRZU01 (sample SAMN10456909, study PRJNA506462) | wastewater metagenome | isolation source: wastewater sludge | place: USA: Moscow, Idaho | reverse complement strand
GGACTCGCCGCCTGAGCCGGTTGCCGTCGACCGGCGCCACGCAGCGCTCTCGTTCCGAGCGGAGCGCTTCCTGCGGGTCGGTGACGAGGACCCGCCGTCGCTGTGGGACCCGCTCGCCGGCTACTACCAGGACCAGGACGGCTCCTGGATCCAGCTGCACACCAACTTCGAGCACCACCGCGACGCCGTGCTCCGGGTCCTCGACGTCGAGGCGACCCGCGCGGCGGTGGCGGCCGCCATCGCCGAGCGGCCCGCCGACGACCTCGAGCAGGCCATCGCCGCCGCAGGCGGGTGTGCGGCGCGGCTGCGCACCGGCGCCGAGTGGGCGGCTGATCCCGCCGCCGAGGCGGTTGCCGCCGCCCCGCTGGTCGACCTGCGACCGCTGGGTGCCGTCGGCACCCCACCCCCACCGAGCGACGTCGGCCGGCTCCGGGTGCTCGACCTGACCCGGGTGGTGGCCGGACCGGTGGCCGGCATGGTCCTCGCCGACCACGGCGCCGACGTCCTCCACGTCCTCGGGCCCGAGATGCCGACCATCGACGCCCTGCACGTGGGCACGGGGTTCGCCAAGCGCGAGGCCCACGTCGACCTGCACGACAGCGCCGACCGAGCCCGCTTCGGCGATCTGGTGGCCGGCGCCGACATCCTGCTCGACGCCTTCCGGCCCGGTGCGCTCGCTGCGCTCGGCTTCGACCTCGACACCTTGCGCGCGCGACGACCGGGCCTGGTCGTGGTCCAGCTGTCGGCGTACGGCCAGACCGGCCCTCGGGCGACGTGGCGAGGCTTCGACAGCCTGGTGCAGACCACGAGCGGCATCTGCGACGAAGGCCGACGCTCCGCCGGCCGGGAGGAGCCGACCCCGCTCCCGGCCCAGGTCCTCGACTACGCCACCGGCCACCTCGCCGCCTTCGCGGCGCTGGCCGGCGTGCTCCGCCGCCAGGAAGAGGGCGGCAGCTGGTGCGCACGACTGGCGTTGGCCCGTACCGCCCGGTGGCTGAGGGGCCTGCCCCGCGTGCCGGACGGCGAACCCGTGAGCGACGAGGACGCCACCGACCTGCTCGAGCAGACGGAGAGCCCGTTCGGGCCGCTCACCAGCATCCGTCCGCCGGGCACCATCGGCGGGCGGGCCGTGTCCCACCGGGGCCCCCCACAGCCCCGGGGCACCCATGAGGCCGGCTGGAGCTGAAAACCAGTGGCGCCCGGGCCGTGAGGCCCGGGCGCCAGATGGAGCGGACGACGGGATTCGAACCCGCGACCCTCACCTTGGCAAGGTGATGCTCTACCAACTGAGCCACGTCCGCGTGTGACGGGTGAGTGTACCGGGTCGGTGCCGAACCCGGAAAGCGAGCTTCGGTCGAGGCCTATCCCGACGCACCACCTGCTTCGGCCACCTTGGCGCGCACCCGCCCCGCCATCTCCTGTGCGAGGGCCCGGTCGCCGATGGCGTCGATGGTGAGCTGGCGGTCCCCCGACTGGAAGATGAGCGACGCCGCCTTGTCGTCCTGCCAGCCCTGCACGGTGAGGGCCGGCTCGATCTCCACGCTGGCCGAGGCGACCTTCCACTGGGCCTCGTTGACGAGCAGGACGCGGCCCTGGGTGAGCACCGCCACCCCCACGTGGCCCTCGAAGCGGCCCTGCACCAAGGACTCGACCACCTCGCCGTCCTGGAGCAGGGCGGAGGCGACCACGAAAGCGGTCTTGCCATGACGCTTCGCCGCAGAGCCGAGGCGACCGACGGCCAGCCCAAGCTGGTGCGGATCGCTCGGCCCCGTCGGCGCGGCGGGGGGCGGCACGACCGCGGCCGCAGGGGGCGGCGGCATGCCAGGAGGCGGGGGCGCTCCCGGAGGCGGGGGCGCTCCCGGAGGCGGGGGCGCTCCCGGAGGCGGAGGCATCGCGGGAGGCGGCATCACCGGTGGTGCGACCGGCGGCGGCGGCGCAGCCTGCGGCGGCGGAGCCGGGGGCGGCGCGACCGGCGCGTACGGGGTCATCGGCGGCGGCGGCGCAGCCTGCGGCGGCGGACCCGGCGGGGGCGCGACCGGCGGCGGCGGGGTCATCGGCGGCGGCGGCGCGGCCTGCGGCGGCGGACCCGGGGGCGGCGCGACCGGCGGCGGGGGCGTCGCCGGGATGGGCGGGGCGGGGGCCACCGGGGGTGGCGGCGTCGCCGGGATGGGGGGCGGGGGCATCGCCCCCGGAGGAGGCGGCGGCGGGGTGCCCGGAGGGGGGAAGGCCGGCGACGGCGCGCCCGGCGGCGGGGGCGGCGGTGCGCTCTCGGCGCCGGCCGCCGGAGGCGGGGGCGTGGCATCGAGCGACGAGCCGCACGTGGTGCAGAACTTCGCGCCCTCGACGTTGGACGCGCTGCAGTTGCCACAGACCATCGACTGACCCTCCTCAGGGTGCTCGCGTGGGTGCAGCGTAGGACACCCCCACCCGTGCCGGGGGATGGACGTACGAGCCGCCCGCGTCAGGCGAGGGCCTGCGCCACGAGCGAGCGCTCCCGATCGGAGAGTTCCAGCTCGAGGGCCTCGCTGCGGCCGCGGGGGCTCATCTTGGGCAGGGTGCGCCGCAGCACCTCGACGGTCTTGTCGTCTCCCAGGCGATCGGCCAGCGGGGTGAACTGCGTCTGGAGGAACACCAGGCAGAGGGCGTCCTCGTGGGTCTGCACCTGGGGGTCTGTCGCTCGCGAGGTCTTGGCGACGATCTCCTGGACCCGTCCGATCTCCACCGGGTCGTACCCGAGAGGGGCCAGCAGGTCGGCGACGTCGTCCTGGTGGCGGCGATTGAGGTCTTTGCGCCACCGCAGGTACCCGGCGCGGCCCTCGGGGTACTCCCCTCGGGGAAGGGCCCAGCGCCGCAGGTGGTGGGCACGGGCGGCCAGCAGCTGCGCTTCGGTGGCCTCGGGATCGAGCCGGCGCACCCACCGGGTCATCAGCTCGGCGTGGAGCTGTTCCTTGGGGCGCTCCTCCCCCGCCCAGACGAGCGTGTCGGGGTCGTCGGCGTTCGCCGCGTCGATGGCGGCGACGGCCTGCTCGAACCGGAACCGGTCCATCGGGCCGGTGCGCCTAGCCGCTCTGATCCGGGGGCCGGAGGTCGACCCGCAGCACGAGGATGCCGTCCTCGAGGGAGCCCTGCGCGTCGCCGATGATGGCGAAGTCCTGGAAGTCGGTCTGGGCCTGCGCCACGAACTTGGCCCGCTCCTCCCCCGCCACGGGTGGGAGGTTGCGCTTCTTCACCGCGGCCGCTCGGTCCCGGAACCGAGCCAGCATCGCGTCCACGTCCAGCGAGTCAGCCATGGTCCCCAAGGTAGCGGTGGGGCCGACCGGTGCTCAGTCCTCCGCCCACCAGAAGCCCTGCTCGTCGTCCTTGTGCTCGAACACCGACCGCGCCGCGGTGGGGGCGAAGAGGTCATCAGGCGAGTCGGGCACCTCCCAGTCCTCCTGGCCGCCGTGCCAGCGGTCCGGGCGTGTGTGGCGCGCGTAGATGACCGTGAGCACGAGGATCAGGAAGGCGACCGCACCAAGACCCACGATGGCCATCCACACCGTCTTGGTGGCGTTGGGGTCGGCACTCGAGTCGTCCGGCGCCTCCTCCACGTTGGTCACTGCGCCGGACGCGACGGTTGTCGCCGTGGCCGACGCGGTCGTCGCGGTGGTGTCGGGAACGAGCACGCCGGTGGTCGGCGTCACGGCCCCCGGTGCCAGCGTGGTGGCCGTGGGGAAGCCCGGCACGCTCGTGTCGGGCGGGAACTGTTCAGTCGACGCATGCGCGGTGCTGCCGGCGAACAAGAGGAGCGAGGCCAGAGCCGTCGCTCCCGCGGCTGCTTTGAGGGATGTGTGCATCGCGCCCTACGAACTCCCGTGGCTCTCACCCGCGCCGCTGTCGGTCCACCGACCGGGCGAGCGTACCGGGTGCACGCCCGCCCACTCCAAGTGCCCGTGCCCGGAGGCCCCCCAGCCGCTCAACGCTGATGAACCGGGCACGAGTAGGTCGTGCGCCCACCGACCGTGCGCCGGAGCAGTGGGACCCCGTCGCGCGGGCAGACACCCCCGCGCACACGGGCATGGTGGAGGTCCCCGGTGTGCGAACCGCCCCGTTCACCCAACACCTCGAGGGTGAGCCGGAGGTGGTGGTGCAGGCGACGCAGCTCGGCGGCGCCGAGCGAGCCCGCCTCGCGCGCCGGGTCGAGTCCAGCGCGCCACAGCGTCTCGTCCACCAGGAGGTTGCCGATGCCGGCGAGCCGGGACTGGTCCATGAGTCGTGCCTTCAGGGGGGCGGTGCTGCCGGCGAGCAGATCCCGCAGCTCGGCCGGTCGGACGACCGTGGCGTCGACGCCCCAGCGCCCTTCGTCAGGGTCGAGCTCGACCGCGCCGAGGCGCCGCGCGTCACGCATCACCAGCTCGCCCCCGTCGGCGAAGCGCAGGCCGAAGCGGTCCCAGGCGGGCCGCTCGTTCCCGCGCACGTACTCGAGCTTGTCGATGGCCGCCCAGCCGTCGACGAGCAGCTTGCCCGACATGCCGAAGTGCAGCCCGAGCACCGGCCCGTCCTCCGAGGTGTCCAGCAGCACCTGCTTGCCGATGCGACGGGCCGTGACGAGTCGCCGGCCGGTGAGCTCGGCACGGGCCACCTCCGCGGTGAGACCCCGCTTGAGGTACCAGGGGTCGGGCGCCAGCACCCCGGCGATGGGGCGATCGAGGGCGCGCTCGGCCGTGCGCCGGTACATCTCGGCTTCGAGGATCTCGGGCACGTCAGTCCCGCACCCTCGGGGCGGCCTGCGGGCGTCGGCGGGCGACGCTCACCCTTCGATGGAGGCGAGCGCCTGGAGCACGTCGGCCACGACGTCGTCGGGGTGCTCCAGGCCACAGGACATCCGCACCGAGCCGAGCTCGATGCCCGAGGCGATCCGCTCCTCGGGGGTGAGGTTCACGTGGGTGGTGGAGGCCGGGTGGGTGACGAGCGTCTCCGGCCCCCCCAGCGACGTCGCCAGCTGGCACAGGCGGACGTGCTCGACGAAGGACTGCCCCGCCTCGAGGCCGCCGGCCAGGTCGAAGGCGAGGAGGCCGCCGTAGGAGTCCATCTGGCGCTTGGCGAGGTCGTGCTGCGGGTGCGACTCGAGCCCCGGGTAGCGGACGAGGTCGACTGCCGGGTGGGCCTCGAGCACCTCGGCCACCCGTTGGGCCGTCTCGGACTGCTGGCGGAGCCGCACGCTCAGGGTGCGCAGGCCCCGAAGGCCGTTCATGGCGTCGAACGGCGATGCGTTGGCCCCCTGGAGCACCGCGAAGCCCCAGATCCAGGCCAGCAGCTCTTCCGAACCGGCCACCACGCCGAGGCTGGCGTCGTTGTGGCCGGCGATGGCCTTGGTGGCAGAGTGCAGGACCAGGTCGACCCCGTGATCGAGCGGCCGCTGGCCGAGGGGCGTGGCGAAGGTGGAGTCGACGACGGTCATCGGCCCCCGGATGGCGCCCAGCTCGTCGAGGTCGACCAGGTCGAGCTTTGGGTTTGCCGGCGTCTCGGCCACGACCAGCACCGTCTTGCCCGGGACGACCGCGGCGGCGAAGGCCCCGGGCTCGGTGCCGTCGACAAAGGTGACGTCGATGCCGAAGCGGGGGCACGCCATCTGCAGCAGCAGCTGCGTCCCGGCGTAGAGCTGGCGCTGGGCCACGATGTGGTCACCCGCCGAGCACAGCCCCAGGACGACCGCCGACACCGCCCCCATGCCCGAGGCGAAGGCGCGGGCCGACTCGGCCCCCTCCATGGTCGCCATGGCCTCCTCGAAGGCCCGCACCGTGGGGTTGCCGTAGCGGCTGTAGAACCGCTCGGCGCCGACCTGGGTGGCCATCTGCCGGCCCTCGTCCACCGTCGGGGTCACGAAGGTGGTCGTGGGCCACAGCGTCGGGGCCAGCGCGGTCTCGCCTTCGCGCCGACCCGCCCGGATGGCACGGGTCTGCGGCGACCACTCGTCCGGTGCTCGGGGGTCCTCAGGCATCTCGCTTCTCCACGGAGGTCAGCAGGTCGGCGACCGCGGCGCCGATCTCGTCGGTTTCGAGCAGGAAGCCGTCGTGGCCCTGCGGGCTCTCGATCAGGACATGCTCGCACTGCCTGCCCACGGCCCGCAGCCCGTCGCGCAGCTCGACCTGTTGGTGCGGCGGGTAGAGCGTGTCGGAACTGATGCTCATCGTGAGGACGGGCACCGCGATCCGAGCCAAGGCGTTCGCCAAGCCGCCCCGTCCTCGGCCGAGGTCGTGCAGGTCCATGGCCTTGTTGAGGATGAGGTAGCTGTTGGCATCGAAGCGGCGGACCAGCTTCTCGCCGTGGTAGCGAAGGTAGCGCTCCACCTCGAAGTCCTCCCAGAGGTCGAAGGTGTCGAGCGGACGCGACAGCTCACGACCGAAGCGCTCCTGGAACACCGGGTCGCTGCGGTAGGTGGTCTGGGCCAGCGCTCGGGCGACCGACAACCCCTCGTGCGGGCCATCGCCCGGAGTGGCGTCGTAGTAGTCGCCGCCCCGCCAGCCGGGGTCGAGTGCGACGGCCCGGCGCCCGGCGGCACTGAAGGCGATCTGCCACGCGCCGGCCGCCGCGGTCGTGGCGATCGGCACGAGGGAGCGCACCCGGTCGGGGAACATCGCCCCCCACTCAAGCACCTGCATGCCCCCCATCGAGCCGCCGACGACGGACAGCCAGCAGGCCACGCCCAGGTGGTCGGCGAGGCGGGCCTGGGTGCGCACGATGTCGCGGATCGTGACCACGGGGAACCGGGAGCCGTAGGGCGCGCCGGTGGCGGGGTCGACGGAGGACGGCCCGGTCGTGCCCTGGCAGCCGCCGAGCACGTTGGCGCACACCACGAAGAAGCGGTCGGTGTCGAGGGCCCGGCCGGGACCGATGAGCGGGTCCCACCAGCCTTCGGTGGGGTGCCCCGGCCCCGACGGTCCCGCAGCGTGTGAGTCTCCGGTGAGCGCGTGGCAGACGAGCACGGCGTTCGACGCCGTCACATCCAACGTCCCCCAGGTCTCGTAGGCCACCGTGATGTTGCTGAGCGCACCACCGCCCTCGAGAGCGAACGGATGGTCGTCGGCCTCCACGAGGAACTGGCGGTTGCCGGGCGCGTCCCCGGGGCGCCAGGCGCCGGTGACCGGGAGCGGTCCTCGAGGCACGCTGAGGCGTCGGCCGGGATCTGGTGGTCGGTTGTCGGCGGTGCTGGACATTTGGTTGCCCCCATGAGGCCACATCCCCCGCCGGGACGGCGGGCTGGCACCTTGGGTGTCCCCCCAGGTTGCCGGACCCGAACGCTCGGGCCACTCCTGATGTCCCAACGAGCGAACCATGCGGCCCCTGGTGGCGTCAACCGCGTTGGGCTCGCCCTCTCATCATCGGCGACGACGTCGGGCCCGCACCACACCCGGTCAGCGATCGGGCACGACCTCCACCCCGACGGCCCGATCGCCGAATCGGGCCACGACCACGATGTCGGCCCCTCCGGGCACTTGGTCGGCCGACACCACCTTCTCGAAGCCGGCCTGGACCAGCTCGACCCCCAACTCCTGACCGAGATCCGTTCGTTCCCTGCGCCCGGCCACTCCCACCTGGCGACCGTTCACGAACACGATCACCTGGTCCGCAAGCGCCGCCCCGGCGATGTCGGCGGCCCACCCCTTGAGCGCGAGCACCTGGCGATCGGCAAACGCCGATTCGACCTCGAGGGCCATCTCGTCGTCTGGCTCCTGCACGCGGATGGGGCGGCCCGCTCCACCCTGAGCAACGAGTCGGCCGCGCCGCAGCACGAAGGTGGGCTGATCGAGATGTTCGGCCACGGCGTAGGTGGTGTCGGCACCCCTCCCCGACGGCACGAGCAGGGCCACGTCGTTGGCACCGGCCCGCAGGGCCGTCTCGGCGAGGAGGGCGTTGAAGGTGGTGGTGTCTCCGGCCACTCGGTAGCCACCCCCGACCCCGGCAACGATGCCGTTCACCGCGACGAGGATGGCGTCGGGCAGCGCGGTACCCGGGGGCCCCTCGAGCCGGCCCGACACCAGGAGGGGCACGAAGCCCGACGCGGGATCGACGGCACCGAGGGCGTCCTCCTGGTCGATGGACCACTCGATGTCGGTCACGCCCGACGTCGGCAGGTCGGCCACGTTCGCGCCGACCACGCCGCCGCGGTCACCGACCGCGAACACCCCTCGCCACCCCGGGTCGCGCCCGAAGCGGCGGGCGTTGCGACCGACCACGGCGAGCAGCCCGTCGAGGCCCGTGGGAATGGTCGTGCGGCCCTCGTCGCCGAACACCGCCTTCTCCTCGGGCTCGTCCGAGTTCCCGAGCAGCGAGCGGCCGTCGAACTCCCAGTCGGTCTCGAGGTCGAGGGCATCGACCGTGGTGGGCAGGACGTCGATGAGACGGGCGTTGTCGTCGCGGACCTCTCCGGTGCGCTGGCCCGGCGCCTTGACGAACAACGGCACGCGGTAGATCTCGTCGATGTTCTCGTCCGTGGGCTGACGCTGCGGGCTGCCGGGCCGGAAGCTCACGCCGTGGTCGGCCACCACCACGACGAGAGCGTCGTCCCAGGTGCCTGCCGCCTCCATGCGGTCGATGAGCTCGCCCACCAGGGAGTCGGCGTACCCGACCTGGAGCAGGTGCTGCTGTTGCGCCTGGCGCACCGACCATTCGTCGTCCGCCCACGCCCCGCGCTCGGAGTAGCTGGCGAGATCGGATCGAGAGGTGTACCGGTGACCGCTGGGAGCCATCTGCCAGGGGTAGTGCGGCAACACGACGTGGGCGAACGAAAGCCGTGCGTCTCCCGGGGTCGCCGCGCTGTCGATGAGGTCCTCGATGATGGCGCCTTGCGCGGGCGGCGCCTGGCCCGCGACGCCGCGTTCGGCCCAGCGAGCGAAGTTGGCGAGCTCGGCGGCGTTGCCGCCGCCCCCTCGGCCCGTGGCCGGGACCGCAGCCGAGTCCACGCGCTCCGGGGTCACGCGGTCCCCCGCCGGGGCCACGAAGTCCCCCCATGAGTGGGCGATGGAGGGGAGGTGCGCCCGCACGGACGACGGCAGGGTGCTGTGGCCGTAGACGACCGCGGCGTCGAGGAGGGACTGGCGAAGGCTCGGCGACGGGGCCCTGGCGGCGGAGGTCGACGAGGCGCACGCGGACGACGGGCACAGGCTCGTGATCTCCTCGTCGACGTGCAACGCGTAGCTCCCCCCGAGGAGGGTGAACAGGTTCCGCGGGTGGTCGATCGAGGTCGCGATCTCGTTGTCGGCGGGCTCCTGACCCGTGAGGATGCTGGGCACGCTGTGCTCGGTCTGCCACGAGTGCGAGCTGGCGTCGCGGAACCAGCTCGAGGCCCCGGCCAGGCGGCTGAACCCGGGGAACCGCTCGGCGTTGATGGTGCCGTCGGCCGAGAGGATCGAAGCCAGGGGGAACTCGTCGAACACGATCTCGACAACCGGGGCGTCGCGGCCGACCTCGACGTTGGTGGCGACCTGTGCCTCCGACTCCCAGATGAGCCGGGAGGTGGAGGAGAACGCGAGGAACACGCCGAGGAAGAGCAGTGGAGCGATCGCCAGGAACCGCAAACCGAGGCGCAGACCGTGCCAGCGACGCTCCCCGATCGCCAGCGCCGCGCCGGCGGCCACGCCGAGCCCGAGGACCACGACCGTCGCATCGAGGTCGAACTGCCGGACCACGGTGAGCCCGAAGCCGGCGCCGAGCAGCGCGACGAACGCGGAGTGCACGGCGCGGCCCACCGGACGACGGATGACGAACGCCAGCGCCTCGATGCTCATGAGCACCGCCGGCAGCAGGAAGGTGACGGCGAGGCCGAACACGATCACGTCGCGGCCGCTCGCGTCCTTTGCCACGAAGAACTCGGGGTTCTTGCCGAACAGGTCGAGCAGGGGCTGCGCAACCGCCAGGCCGGTCAGGCCGAAGATGACGAGAGCGTCATGGCGGAGCTGGACGGCGGTGGAGGACTCCGGTGCCGTCCCGTCGGCGTCGGCAGTCATCCGTCCCGGTACCGCGCCTCTCGCTCCAGGTGGCCGCCGAGGTCCACGACCTCGTTGAACTCGTCGAAGGTCGCCAACCGGTCGAGGTGCGCACGCAGCGACCCCTCGTCGGCGAGGAGGGCGAGGCTGTCGGCCACTGCGCGGGCCACGGTCAACAGACTCGTCAGCGGGGAGACGATCAGGTCGAAGCCGAGGTCGTGCAGCTCGTCCGGCGTGAGCAGTGGCGTCCGTCCCGTCTCGACCATGTTCGCCACCCGCATGCAGTCAGGCAGGGCCCGGGCGATCGCCTCGAGCTCCGCGATCGATTCGGGCGCCTCGACGAACACCGCGTCGACGCCGACGTCGAGGGCACGGCGGGCTCGGTCGAGCGCCTCGTCCAATCCGATGGCGGCCCGGGCATCGGTGCGGGCCGTCACGTGCAGGTGCTCCCGGTGGTCGACCGCGGCGCGCAGCTTGGCCAGCCAGTCGTCGACCGGGACGACCTCCTTGCCGACCATGTGCCCACAGCGCTTCGGCCAGACCTGGTCCTCGATGAAGATGCCGGCGGCGCCCGCCTCCTCCCAGAGCTCGACAGTACGCACGGCGTTGAGTGCGTTGCCGTAGCCGGTGTCGGCGTCCACGACGACCATCGTGTCCGGGACGGCGGCGCACACACGGCGCGCCACCTCGGCCATCTCGGTCTGGCTCAAGTAGCCGAGGTCGGGCATCCCGAGCAGCGTTCCCGAGACGCAGAAGCCGGAAAGGAACACGGTGTCGAAGCCCGCCCTGGCGCTGAGGCGCGCTGACATCGCATCCCAGACGCCCGGCATCAGCGCAGGCACACCCGTTGTGAGCCGGGCGCGAAGGTCGTCACCGTTCATCTCGCCGAAAGGCTACTGACCGGCCCCACGGATGAGCGATCGGGTGGTCTGCGCCCGACGACGTTCGAGACGCCTGAGCCACCAGGCCGACAAGGCGTCGCCGTCGGCGCCGGCGAGACCATGAGCTGCCACCATGGCCCGACCCATCACCTCGAGGGCGTCGCGTCGTGCGGCATCGCTGGCTGCCTCCTGCGCTGCCCGGGCCGCCGCGGCCCCGTCGTCCCAGGCCTTGGCGTCGACGGGGGCGGGTACGGCCCGCACCTGTGCGGCTGACAGCTTCAACGCATCTGGAGCGAGCGCGGTACCGGCGCTGCGCTGGAGCGCCCAGGCGGTCACCGGTGGCGCCAACAAGGCGGCCAGCACGTGCCACAAGCGACCGGGAGGAGCCGGCACAGCGATCACGGGTGTCGAGGGCACCCAGATGCCTTCGACGTCGGCCACTGCCTCCAGCACCCGCGTCTGGGTGGCGACCAGCACCTTGGGGACGAGTCGGTCGGCGACCCAGGCCCCGAGGGCAGGGTTGGCGACACCCAGACCGGCCACGTCCACGACCGGTGCGCGCCACCGTTGCCTCGCGAAGCGGAGATCGCGCCATCCCCACGCGCACTCGGCGGGGTCGATGAGCCCACTCGTCACCAGCGGGCGCTCGTCCGGGGCGCCGGTCGCCTCTCGGACGTGGTCGACGAGCCCGTAGAACTGATCCCGGAACCCAGCGGTGGCACCCGCCAACCCGTCGTCCGGGGGCGCGGACAGGTGCACCACCGGGGTGTCGCGCAACCCGGCGGCGAGGGACGCCCAGATCCCGGGGCTCGGTGCCTCTCCCGCCTCGGCCCGCCGCACCGAGGGCCCCCACCACCGGCGCACGGTGGTGGTGGCCCTCACCGCCTCGTCGTCGACGACCCGCAACACGGGGGCGCACACGCGGGTCCCGGCGGCGAACACCGGTTCGTCGCAAACCCAGAGTCCCTCCAGCGGGGCCCGCTCGTCGACGACCCGTCGGACCGCGGCGGTGTCTCGGCCGGCGAGCACCGACTGGGGTTGGATGAGCACGACTCGGCCGTGTGGTCGAACCTGGCCGACCGCAGCGAGGAGGAACAGCGCCGAAGTGTCGGCGTACCCCGAGGCCCCGTCTCCGAGTTGTGCACGAAGTCGGGCGGATCCCTCGGCGCCGCGAGCGGTGCGGGAGGCGAGTTGGCTCTGGAACGGCGGGTTGCCGATCACCAGATCGAAACCGAGCGCCGGGCGTTCGGGCCAGGGCAGCCTGGTGAGGGCATCGCAGGTCGATACCCGAGCCATCGTGGCGGCATCGCCTGACCACAGCACGAGGGCGGTCGCCGCCACTGCGGACGCCACGGGGTCCACATCGATGCCCACCAGGTGCCGTTCGACGACGGCGCGCCGGTCGACGCCGGCCCGATCGAGGTGGCGGGCGGCGGCCAGGAGGAACGCACCACCACCGCACGCGGGGTCACAGACGACCGGCGCGAGTTCGCGGCCCGTCGAGGCGGCGGGATGGTGAGCGTCGAGGCCATCGAGGCCGTCGAGGCCGATTGCCACGAGGCGCTCGGCGACCGTGGCAGGGGTGTAATGCAGCCCGAGTCGACGCAGGGCCTCGTCGGCCAGCGCCTCGTACGCGTGACCCAGGGCGTCGGGCCCCCGTTCGGACCCCTGCGGGAGCGCCGCCCCCGAGAGGACGACGGTGTCGGGCCAGCGTTCGGCCACTGACTCGACCATCGATGCACCTCCGGGCGCAGCGAGGTGACGTGCGATCGTGCCCAGGACCGCGGCGGTCGGATGACCGCCGGCCTGCTCCCGCAGGGCTGCGAGCCAAGGGTCCGGGCGGGGCGTCACGTCTTGGATCGTACGATTGGGCGATGCGGTGGACGATCCATGGTGAGCGACCCGTCTATGAGAGCCCGTGGATCGAGTTGCACCTGGCCGACGTCGAGCTGCCGGACGGCCAGCGTCTCGAGCACCACGTTCTGCGCTATCCCCAACAGGCAGCGGGTGCGATCCTGACCGACCCCGAGCGCGGGGTGCTGTTGCTCTGGCGCCATCGGTTCATCACCGACGTGTGGGGGTGGGAGATTCCGGCCGGACGCATCGAACCCGGGGAGGAGCCCATCGACGCGGCCGCCCGCGAAGCCCTCGAGGAGACGGGCTGGCGGCCCGGGCCACTGCGGCCACTCGTGCACTTCCGCCCCAGCGGGGGCAGCAGCGACCAGTGGTTCCACATCTTCGTGGCCGACGGCGCCACCCTGGTCGGCGACCCCACCGACCTGACCGAAGCCCAAGAGGTGCGCTGGCACTCGCCGGACGAGGTGCGCCATCGCATCACCGCGGGCGAGGTCACCGACGGCCTCTCGCTCACCGCACTGAGCTACTGGTTCGCTTTCGGGCAGGCCTGATGTCGCTCGCCGCCGGGCACCTGGGCCGTTCGGCCCATCGCCACGGGGACGACCTCAACTCGCCTTCGGCCGGACCGATCGGGCACCTATGGGTGACGCGGCGCGCGTGCTGGGGTCGAAGCGACGACTGGCGCTGAGCGCGGCCGTCCTCGTGCTCGTCACGGGGTTCCTGGCCTCGACGGTGCTCGCGGTGTTCACCGACCTCACCACCAACGACGGCAACTCCTTCTCGTCCGGCTCGGTCGACCTCACGGTCTCACCCGCAACCGCGGTGGTCACGATGTCGGACATGGCCCCCGGGGACCGTGTGGCGCAGCCCTTGGCCGTCACCAACACTGGCCTGCTCGACCTGCGCTACGCGATCGAGAGCACCACCACCGACGACGTGCTGGCCTCCGCCCTCGAACTGACGATCAAGTCCGGGGTCGCCACCTGCACGACCGATGGCGTCGGCCTGAGCGGCACCGTGATCGCCGGCCCGATCCCGCTGGGCAGCACCGCCACCCAGGCCGTGCTCGGGAACGCCGCCCAAGGCGGGGACCCCGGCGACCGCACCCTCGCAGCGGGTGCCGCCGAGACCCTGTGCTTCGACGTCGCCCTTCCCCTGGCCACCGACAACACCGCCGCCGGCCTCAGCACCACCGCGACGTTCGAATTCCACTCCGAACAGACGTCGGCGAACCCGTGAGCGCTTGGCAAGGCGCCGGCGCGGGCTCGACGGCCGACCCGCTCGCCGAAGAGCACGAGCGGTGCGACCGCCGGCGGCGACGCCGCCAAGCCGGCCTCGTGGGCGCGCTCTCGGCAACCGCGCTGGCCGTCGGGTTCCTCGCCTCGTCGATGGGCGGCGTCAACGCCCTGTTCACCGACACCGAGAACGTGGGCGCCAACGACTTCGCCACCGGAACGCTCGACCTCACCACCGCGCCGGCCACGGCGGCCATCAGCTACCAGGACATGGTGCCGGGCGACACCGTCACCGAGCCCCTCACCGTGACCAACGGCGGCTCGACGCCGCTGCGCTACGCGATGCGCAGCACCACCACCGAGAACACCCTCGCGGCCCAACTCGACCTCAGCCTGAAGGTCGGCGTCACCTCCTGCACGGGCACCACGGGCTTCAACGCCTCCGGCACCGTGTTGTACGGGCCGGACGACCTCGGCTCCACCTCCACGGCCGACCTCGTGGGCTCGTCCGCAACGGGCGGCGACGCCGGCGACCGCACCCTGGCGCCGGGCGCCTCCGAGACCCTGTGCGTGCACGTGGCCCTGCCGACGAGCTCGTCGAACGCCTACCAGGGCCTTGGCACCACGGCGACGTTCCAGTTCGTCGCAGAACAGACTGCGAACAACCCCTGACCGTGGTGCGCCGCCTCTCGGGCGCGCTGGTGGTCGGCGCGCTGCTCCTGGTGATCCTGGTCTTCAGCAGTCTGCTCGGCGCTCGCGCGCTCGGTCTCGAGCCCCTCGTGGTGCGCAGCGGATCGATGGAGAGCACGATCCACACCGGCAGCCTGGTGCTGGTCGACGACCAGCCCGCCGCCGACATCGCCGTGGGCGATGTGGCGGTGGTCGACCCGCCCGGCAGTGCCCCTCCCCGCCTGCATCGCGTCATCGAGCGCTTCGACGAGCACGGCCGCGTCTTCGTGCGCACCCAGGGGGACGCCAACCGCACCCCCGATGCCGACGTCGTCGCCCTGCCGCCGGAGGTACCCACCCCCGCACTCGTGGTCCCCGCACTCGGCTACGTCGTGACCGCGGTGTCCTCCCGGAGCGGGATGCTGGCGGTCGCCTCGGTGATCGTGCTGATCCTCGGCGCCTCCGCCCTGTGGGCGATGTGGCGCCCGGCCGGCGCCCCGGCCTGAGCGCCGCTCCGACGAGGGTTCGGCGCGGTTCGAGTCGGATCGCTCAGTCCCAGACCCAGGTGAAGGGCTGCAGGCGGCTCTCGCCTGCGTCGCTCTCGATCTGCACCTGGGCGGTCCAGGCGGAGCCGTTCCAGACGGCAGCGTACACACCCCCTGCATCGTCGAGGACGGCGTAGCCGACCTGGTCCGTGATGGGCTCGGTGGCCAGCGTCATGGTGGTGGGCAGCGCACTGGTGGCCAGGCCGACCGCCTCGGCGCTCCATCCCGTCCCGGAGATCCACGTTCGGTACCGGCCCGCGGCGTTGCCCTCCTCACCGTAGGTCGCGAGAGCCTGCCCGCTCTGGCTCTCGAAGGCCACGGCGACGTTCGGTGTGTCGATGACGGGCGCGATCGTGCTGGCCACGGTCAGGTTGGCCCACGCCGTACCCGACCAGACCGCCAGCCAGGTGTCGGCGCCCTCGGTCACCACCCCCATGGCGATGCGATTGCTGCGAGGATCGCTCGCCACGACGGTCCATCGCGGTGTGTCGTCGGAGCCCGTGAGGCCACCGGGAGCGCCGAGGCTGGCCCGAGCGCTCCAGGACGTGCCGTTCCAGAAGCGGTACCGCACGTCGGTTCCCGGGTTCCCCGGGCCCTCGGCGTAGACGACCATGGCCCGACCCGTCCTCGACTCGTAGGACACGTTGACGTCGCCCCGGTGATTGCCGCTGGCGCCGTCGAGCGCGATTGCGTTGCCCCACGCCGAACCGTCCCACACCAACGCGAAGTCCTGGCTGGCCTCGTTGCTCGCCACGAGCACCATCTCGTCGGACACCGGCGACGCCGCCAGGTGGAGTTGCTGCGGCTCGCCCGCCAGCGGGGTCGTGATGGTCGTGGCCGCTGACCAGGCGACGCCGTCCCACATCCGGTACGAGAGGCCCGCCGTCCCTCCCGTCCCGTTGTTCCAGACCACCATCGCATCGTCGCTGGACGACTCGTACGCAACCCCCACGCCCCACCACGACGACGAGGTCGAGGTGCTCAGGGCCGAGCCGAAGGCATCCTCCCAAACGCCGTCCGACCGCTTCAGCACGCGCACGTCGTTCCCGGTGTCGATGGAGACGGCGAGAAGCTCGTCACGCGTTTCGGAACGAGCCGCCTGGGCGATGCGCCACTGGCCCACCGGCGCAGTCGTCGCCGCCGGCGACCAAGCGGCGCCGTCCCATGCCGACACCAGCGGCGTCGCAACGCCGTCTTCCCGCCACAGCATCGTGGCGTGGCGCTCGCAGTGAGTCGTGACCTGGGCCACGGCCACGCTGGAAGTCCAGTTCTGGTACTCCGCGAACAGCCGGTACTCGTACTCTCCGTTGGGCTGGAGGGGTCCGTCGGAGGCCGACTGGGTGGCGACGCCGGCGACCGTCTGCTCGCCGTCGAGCGCACCGTTGACGTAGCGCTGGAGCCGGTAGCCGCTGGCGAAGGCCGACGGGGAAGCCGTCCAGTCGGCATCGACGGTCGTGACGCCGCCGCACACCGGGGTGAGCGTCAGCTCCGTCGGGGGGTGCAGCATGCGGGTGGAGAACTCGTTGCCACCGACGTTGCTGGTGTCGCCGAAGGCCGCCACCGCGGCGGTCGCGCCGCACACGACGAACGCGGCGACGAGAGCGACCGTCGGGGTCGCACGCCGGGCGCGCCGCTTGCCGGTGGGGTGCCGCATGGATCGGGGGAGCCTCCTCCCCCCTCCCGTCGGCCGTAAGCCGCCCGGCGTTGAGGCGCCGGGCGATCAGATCGAGCGGCGGCCAAGCGGGTGCTCAGGCGGGGGCGAGGTCCTCGGAGGGGTCCCACGCGTGGAGGTCGGCGAGGCGCTTGTCGTTGGAGAAGACCTCGACGATGGGCTGGTTGACGCCGATGCGCGTCTGCAGGCGCTTCACGGCCAGCTCCTGGTCCCACAGGACGAGGGTGGCCACCACACCGGATTCGCCGGCGCGGGCCGTGCGGCCCGAGCGGTGCAGGTAGGACTTGTGGTCCTCGGGCGGGTCGTAGTGGACGACGATGTCGATGTCGTCGACGTGGATGCCGCGGGCGGCCACGTCGGTGGCGACCAACACGGGCAGCTTGCCCGCCGCGAAGTCCGCCAGAGCCCGTTCGCGGGCCTTCTGGGGCAGGTCGCCGTGAATGGGGGCAGCCTTGACGCCCTCCTTCTCGAGCTGCTCGGCCAGTCGGTCGCAACCCCGCTTGGTGCGCACGAAGATCAGCGTGCGCGTGCCACCACGCGAGATCGACGCCGCCACCTTGGGCTTGTCCATCTGGTGGACGGCGAAGAAGCGGTGCTCCATCTCCTCGACGGTGACGCCGACCGACTCCACCTCGTGGAAGACGGGGTCGTGCTGGTACCGCTTGATCAGCGTGTCGACCACTCCGTCGAGGGTGGCGGAGAAGAGCAGGGTCTGGTGGGTGCCCTCGACGTTGCGGAGGATCCACTCGACCTGGGGCAGGAAGCCCATGTCGGCCATGCGGTCGGCCTCGTCGACGATCACGTGGTCGACATCGGCGACCGAAACCTCCTTGCGCTCCAGGAGGTCGATCATGCGCCCGGGCGTCGCGACGACGAAGTCGGCCCCGTCCTTGAACGCTTTGATCTGGCGGTCCATGTCGGCGCCGCCGTAGACGGCCACGACCTTGAGGCCACGGCCTTCAGCGAGCGACCCGAGCTCCTCGCGCACCTGGATGGCGAGCTCACGGGTGGGCACGAGGGCGATGGCCGTGGGCCGGCGCGCCTCGGCCTTCTTCTGGCGGTCGAGGACCGGCAGGCCGAAGGCGAGGGTCTTGCCCGAGCCCGTCTTGGCCTTGCCGCAGACGTCGCGGCCGGCGAGGGCATCGGGGATGGTGAGGGCCTGGATGGGAAAGGCCTCGGCGATCCCTCGTGCCGCGAGGGCATCGACGAGATCAGCCGAGACGCCCAGGGAGGCGAAGGTGGCCATGGTGGCTCCGGTTCTGTTGTCTGTGACGTCGAAGGGGGTCTTCCCCTTTCCGTCGGTCACAGTGCAGAACGGAGGTGGTGAGGTCGACCCGCGAGCCACGCACCACACAGCAGGATGGCCGTCCAGCTCGCCTCGCCAGGCTACCGGGCCGGGCCGCGAACGGGGTCGACCCCCTACGGCAGGTTGGCCTCCACGGCGGCGATGATCTCGTCGGCCTCGGGCTCGGTGGTCGGCGCGAACCGCGCCACGACCTCGCCCTCGGGCGAGAGCAGGAACTTCTCGAAGTTCCAGCGGATGTCGCCGTCGACGCCCTCGCCGTCGGCCACCTGGGTGAGCTCGGCGTAGATCGGGTGACGGCCGTCGCCGTTCACCTCGATCTTCTCGAACAGCGGGAAGGTGACGCCGTAGGTCGTGCTGCAGAACGTGGCGATCTCCTCGGCGGAGCCGGGCTCCTGCTCGAGGAACTGGTTGCAGGGCACCCCGAGGACGGTGAAGCCCCGGTCGGCGTAGGTCTCGTGCAGGCGCTCGAGGCCCTCGTACTGCGGGGTCAGGCCGCACTTGCTGGCCACGTTGACGACGAGGGCGGCCTTTCCCGCCGCCTTGGCGCCGATGCTCGACGGGGTGCCGTCCAGCTCGTTGATGGGGAGGTCGGTGAGGTCGCTCATGGCCGACCAGTATCACCGGTGTTCAACCGGTTCGCCGAACCCTGCCTCGCAACAGTGCGACGCCTTCCTCGGTGAGACGGCGGGCGTGCTCCTGCTCGAGGCCCGGCACGAGACGACCGTTGGCGGCCACCACCCGCCACCAGGGCAGCCCTTCCGAGGTGGCGAGCACGCGGCCGACCCCCCGGGCCGCCCCGGGGAAGCCCGCCTCCTCGGCGATCTCTCCGTAGGTCGCCACCTCCCCGGGGCCGAGCGCGCGCACCGCGGCCTCAACGGCTTCGACGAAGTCGCCCTCCGTTGCCTCCACGGGCACCGAGCGTAGAGTCGGCTCATGGACGAGGCCACGCTGGCCAGCCACCGCAACGCCATCGCCGAGCACGGCTACACGATCGTCGCCGGCGTGCTGGCCCCCGACGACGCCGACGCCGTGGCCGACGACCTCCGTCGCCTCGAGGCCGAGCTCGCGGTGGTGCCCGCCGACAACCGCTTCGAGGGGCGACACACCGTGCGCATCTACAACCTGCTCGCCCACGGTCGCCGGTACGAAGCGATCCCGGTGCACGCCGAGGTCCTCCCTGTGGTCGAATCGGTGCTCGACCCCGGGTGCCTGGTGTCTTCGCTGTCATCCATCGGCATCGACCCCGACGAGACCGCCCAACCCCTCCACGCCGACGACCAGCTCATCCCCCTGCCCAAACCCCATCCACCGACGGTGTGCAACACGATGTGGGCCCTCACCGACTTCACCGACGCGAACGGCGCCACCCGGGTGGTGCCCGGCTCCCACCTCGCGGATCACTCCCCCCGCTACGGGCAGGCCTACGAGACCATTCCCGCCGAGATGGCCAAGGGCGACGTCCTGGTGTGGCACGGCAGCCTCTGGCACGGAGGGGGCGCCAACACCACCGAGGAGCGTCGAGTGGGGATCGCGATGAACTACTGCGCCGGCTACGTCCGCCAGCAGGAGAACCAGCAGCTGGGCCTGCCGCCTGCGCTTGTGGCGACGTTCCCCCGGCGTCTCCAGCGCCTGGTCGGCTACTCGGTCTACAACGGGCTCATCGGCCACATCGACAAGCACGATCCCATCGAGCGGCTGGCCGCCGCCGGCGGCGCGGACGGGTCCTCCGACCACACCATGGTCTGGGATGGCGCCTGAGCTCGACGCCGCCCTCACCCAGATCGACGGGTGGGAGGTACCTCACGCCGCCGCGGTCGTGTGCGGGCCCGACGGCGACCTCGCCCGACGGGGCGAGGTCGCCCGCCGCCAGCGCGTGGCCTCGGTGACCAAGGTCGCCACCGCGCTGGCGGTGTGGGTTGCCACCGAGGAGGAGGCCGTCGGGCTCGACGAGCCGGCGGGCCCCGAGGGCTCGACGGTCCGGCACCTGCTCGCCCACGCCTCCGGACTCGCCTTCGACCGCCCTGTCGCACTGGCGTCCCCGGGTGCTCGCCGCATCTACTCGAACGTGGGCTTCGACCTCCTCGGCGACCTCGTGGCCGAGCGCACCGGCATCGCCTTCGCCGACTACCTCCAGGAGGCGGTGCTGGCGCCGCTCGCCATGGATGCGAGCGCCCTGGAGGGATCGCCCGCCAAGGATCTCTGGTCCACGGCGAACGACCTGGCCCGGCTGGCCGTCGAGCTGCTCCGGCCAACCCTGGTGGCCCCCGAGACGCGTGCCCTCGCCACCTCCGTGGCCTTCCCCGGCCTCGCGGGGGTGCTCCCGGGCGTCGGGGCCTTCGACCCGAACGACTGGGGTCTCGGGGTGGAGATCAAGGGGGCGAAGCACCCGCACTGGGCCGGCCGGGCGACCGCGCCGACCACGTTCGGCCACTTCGGCGGGGCGGGCACCTTCCTGTGGGTCGATCCCGCACGCGAGCTGGCCTGCCTCGGCCTGTCAGGACGGGAATTCGGCCCCTGGGCCATGGCGGCGTGGCCGCCGCTCGCCGACCTCGTCGTCGCCGCCCACGACGCCGCTCGACGGGCCGCCCGCGGCGCCTCAAGTCCACCCGGGTAGGGGCCGACAGGACGAAGATGCAGACGACGCCCCCGGTCCTCCCATGAGCGCGCTCGCCGAGGCCCGGGCGCGTGCCGCCCTCGCCGACGCCGGACTGAGCTCGGACGTCCCGTTGGTGCCCCTGCGCAGCGTCACCAACGAGGTGTGGGTTGCAGGCGACCACATCGTGCGCATGAACCGCCGCCAGGACCACCGCCTCGAGCGGGAGGCGTTGCTGGCGCCGTTCCTTCCGCGCGAGCTCGGCTACCCACCGATCGTCCACTACGGCGGCGAGATCGGGGCCGATCATCTTGTCGTCCAGCGAGTGCCGGGCCGGGTGCTCAGCCAGTGCTGGCCCCAGATGTCGGTGGCCGATCGCCAGGAGGCCGTCAAGCAGCTGGCCGCCATGCTGCGGGCGCTCCACAGCTTCCAGTGCCCTGTCCAGCTGCCCGTCATCGACAGCCCGCCCCTGCTCAGCTCGGTCGGCACGGGCTCGGCGCTCGGCCCGCTCATGGGTGCTCTCGAAGAGGCCCAGCACCTGGCGCATGTCGATCCCGGGGTGATGATCGAGACCCGCAACATGGTGCTCAGCACCGGTCCGGCGCTCGACCCCTTCGACGCTCCGACCATGGTCCACGGCGACCTCCACTTCGACAACGTCCTCTGGGACGGCCGCCGGATCACCGCCCTCCTCGACTTCAAGTGGGCACGGCCCTGTCCCGCCGACCTCGAGCTGGACGTCTTCCTGCGCTACTGCGCCTTCCCGTTCCTGCACGTGGCCGAGCACTACCGCAGCCAGGCCCGCGCCGCCGACTACGTCGACGTGCCCTTCGTGCTGGCCGACTACTACCCCGAGCTCTTCTCGATGCCACGTCAGTTCGACCGCATGCGCCTGTTCAGCATCGCCTACGACGTACGCGAGCTGCTGCTGTTCCCGCCGCCGGTATCGGCCGACCAGCTGTCCGAGCACCATCCCTACAACCGCCTCCGGCGGACGCTGGGCGGCCAGAGCTACCTCGACCTGCTGGCCCAGGGCGCCTCCGTCACGGCGTAGACCCGCCGGTCGCGGCGGCGCCTCGCCGACGCGTCAGACGGAGGGTTCGTCGATCTCGGTGGCGTCCTCGTCCGCGTGCACACCGTTTCTGCCTTCTTCGTCGGCACCCACTTCGTCGTCGGGGCGGCGCCGGCCGCGGACGGCCACGAAGGTGAACGAGAAGGCGATGGCGATGATCGACAGCCAGATGTTCACGCGGATGCCCAGGATCAGGCTGGCGGGGTCGATGCGCATGGCCTCGACCCAGAGGCGGCCCGTGAAGTAGCCGCCGACGTAGACCCAGAACAGGCTGCCCGCCCGGAGCACCCGCTTGCGGTCGATGAGGATCAGCACGGCCATCAATGCCAGGTTCCAGAGGCCCTCGTAGAGGAAGGTCGGGTGGAAGGTGGTCGCGTCGAGGTAGCGGTCGGGTCGATTGGCCAGGTCGATCTTGAGGCCCCACGGCAGTGAGGTGGGCCCGCCGAAGAGCTCCTGGTTGAACCAGTTGCCGAGACGACCGATGGCCTGCGCGAGCGGGAGCGCCGGCGCCACCGTGTCCGCGAGATCGCCCAGCGGCATCTTCTTGTGGCGGGCGTAGAGGACGCCGGCGAGCGCGCCGAGGGCGATCCCCCCCGGAATGCCGAGGCCGCCCTCCCACACCTTCACGGCGTCGATCCAGCGGCCCTCGAAGCGCTGCCAGTCCGTCATCACGTGATACAGCCGGGCGCCGATGAGCCCGGCGGGCACGGCCCAGAGGGCCATGCCCGAGATCTCGTCGGGGTCGTGGCCCCGCGCCCGCCAGCGCCGCCTGGCCAGCTCGACCGCGGCGATGACCCCGAGGGCGATCATCAGCCCGTAGGCCCGCAGGTGCAGCGGCCCGACGACGATCTCGTTCGTCTCGGGGCTCGGGATGGACGCCAGGAGGGCGGGGAGGGCCACGTTGGCGCCTAGAGGTACTTCGGCTCGATCGCGAAGAGCCCGGCGGCGCCGGCGGTCACTGGGGCCACGAGGCCAAGGGCTTCGGGCAGGAGGTGCTCGGCGTAGAAGCGGGCGGTGGCCACCTTGGCGGCGAGGAAGTCGGCGTCGCCCTCACCAGCTGCGATCAGCGCTGTCGCGGCGAGCGCCTGGCGGGCCATCACCCAGCCGCCCGCCACCACGCCGAACAGGCGCAGGTACGGGGTGGCACCGGCGAGCGCCTGGTTCGGGTCCTCGGCGCCGTGGGTGAGGATCCACCGGGTGGCGTTCTCGAGCGCGTCGGTGGCCTCGTGGAGGTGGTGGCGGATGGTCGTCAGGTCGTCGCCCGCCGCGGCGAGGTCGGCATCGAGGGCGCGCACGCCGGCGATGAAGTCGGCCATGACCCCGCCGGCCCGCATGGGCAGCTTGCGACCGACGAGGTCCATTCCCTGGATGCCGTTCGTGCCCTCGTAGATGGGCGGGATGCGGGCGTCGCGGAAGTGCTGGGCGACGCCCGTCTCCTCGATGTAGCCCATGCCGCCGTAGACCTGGATGGCGAGCGACGTCATCGAGACGCCGAGGTCGGTGGACCACCCCTTGGCGATGGGGATGAGCAGGTCGGCGAGCTCACGGCTGGCTTCGCGCCGGGCGTCGTCGGGCTCGTGGGCAGCGCGATCCATGGCCTCGGCGGTCAGGTAGAGCAAGCCGCGCATTGCCTCGATGTTGGCCTTCTGGGTGAGCAGCATCCGGCGCACGTCGGCGTGCTCGACGATGAACGAGTTCTCGCCGGCGGGGGCCCCCACGGCCCGGCCCTGGCGACGCTCCTGGGCGTAGGCGCGAGCGTCCTGGTAGGCCCGTTCGGCGAGGGCGAGGCCCTCGAGCCCCACCGACAGGCGCGCGTTGTTCATCATCGTGAACATGTACCGCATGCCCTGGTTCTCTTCGCCGATGAGGTAGCCGACGGCCCCCTCGCCCTTGTCGCCGTAGCTCAGGACACAGGTGGGGCTGGCCTTGATGCCCATCTTGTGCTCGATGGAGGCGCAGACGACGTCGTTGCGCTCGCCCAGGGAGCCGTCGTCGTTCACGAGGAACTTGGGGACGATGAAGCAGGAGATGCCCTTGGTGCCCGGAGGGGCGTCGGGGGTGCGGGCCAGCACGAGGTGGATGATGTTCTCGGCCATGTCGTGCTCACCGAAGGTGATGAAGATCTTGGTGCCGGTGATGCGCCAGGTGCCGTCGGCGGCGGGGACTGCCTTGGTCCGCAGGGCACCGACGTCCGAGCCTGCCTCGGGCTCGGTGAGGTTCATGGTGCCCGTCCACTCCCCCAGCACCATCTTGGGCAGGAAGATCTCGCGCTGGGTCTCGTCGGCGTGGTGGGCGAGCATGTCGATGGCGCCCTGGGTGAGCAGCGGGCCCATCGAGAAGGCCATGGACGCCGAGGCCAGCATCTCCTGGAGGGCCGTGGCCACCAGCCACGGGAATCCACCGCCGCCGTAGGCCGGGTCGAACGGCACCCCACCCCAGCCCGCCTCGACGTAACGGGCGTAGGCCTCCTTGAAGCCGGTGGGCGTGTGCACCTGGCCGTCGTGCCAGGTGCTGCCCTCGACGTCACCCACCCGGTTCAGTGGGCCGATCACGTCGTTCATGAAACGCGCCGCTTCGTCGAGCACCCCCCGGACCATGGACGGGTCGGCGTGGGAGAAGGCCTCGAAGCCGGACAGGGCGGACAGGTCGGCGACGTGCTCGAGGGCGAACTCGATGTCGCGCACGGGTGCGGAGTACTCAGCCACGATCCGAGGCTAGGCCCCACCCGCTCCGTCCCCAAAGGCAGACCACGGTCGGCCCGCCGACGGTCAACGCGTGCGTGACCGCTGATCTCGGCAGTCGCGGTCGAGATCAGGCGACGGCGATGAGGACGACGGCGAGAGCGGCGATGGCGAGGCCGACCGCCTGCACACGGGTCACCCGCTCGCGGAGCACCACCCGGGCGAGGACGAGGGTGCTTGCCGGGTAGAGCGAGCCGATCACCGACACGAGCACCAGCAGCCCGCTGCCGAAGGCGAGGACGAGGAAGGCGTTGGCGCCCATGTCGAAGATGCCACACGCGACGATGATCCGCTTCGAGCCCGGAGCCGGCCGCAGCGGCGTGCGGCTGGCGAGCGCAAGCACGAGGAGGAGCGGTACGGACGCCACCCGGGCGCCGACCAGGGGCCACAGCCCCGAGTCGTCCGACACTCGGTCGAGGAGCAGGAACAGGCATCCGAACAGGACGCCGGAAAGAAGGCCCAGGAGCACCGTGGTGCGGGCCGAGACGCCTGGTGCCTGCACGTCGAGCTCGGTGTCGTCGGGCGCCGCCGGGCCGTGCTGGCTGACGAGGCCGATGGCGGCCATGGCGATGACGACACCGACCAGGGCGAGGGGTGCCGGGTGCTCACCGGTCGCCAGCCCGACGATCACGGGCAGGCCGGCGGCGGCCAGGGCCGAGACCGGCGCCACGACGCTCATGGCCCCCGACCCCATGGCCTTGTAGAAGACCAGCAGGGCGAGTGCGCCGGCGAGCCCCGCGGCCGCACCGAGAGCGAGATCGCCGGCCACGAGCGTGCCCCCGACGACGGGGACGAGCACGACCAACAGCAGCGCGCCGACCGTCTGCGCGAGGAGCGTCACCCGGATCACGGGCGAATGGCGGGACGCGAGGCCGCCGAAGAAGTCGCCGGCGCCATAGCTGGTGGCGGCGAGGAGCGCGAAGAGGATGCCCATGGGAGGCGCCAGTCTGGCGCGGCGCCAGTGCCGATCTACGGTCTGGGCGTGGCCGCTCCCCCTGCCGACCCTCCCCCCGCCGCCGAGGCGCCTACGCACCAGGACCCTGCCGACCAGCTCGCCATCGAACGCCTCCTACGCACCTACGCCCGCCGCATCGACGCCGGTGACTTCGCCGGCGTCGGCGCGCTCTTCGCCCTCGGCACCATCGCCACCGAGGACGGCACCGCGCTGGCCACGGGGGCTGCCGCGGTCGAGGCGCTCTACCTGGCCACCACCCGCCGGTACGACCACGGCACCCCTCACACCAAGCACGTCACCACGAACGCGGTCGTCGACGTGGACCCGTCGGGCGATCGCGCCGAGTGCCACTCGTACTTCACCGTGTTCCAGGGGCTCGCCGACTTCCCCCTCCAGGCCATCATCAGCGGCCGCTACGTCGACACGTTCGAGCGGGTGGACGGCGCGTGGCGCTTCGCCGAGCGGCGCATGGTGCCCGAGCTGTACGGAGACCTCAGCCGGCACCTGCTCATCGACCTCTGACCGCGTCGGAAGGCACCCCTAAGGTGACGGAGGTGACCGGGCTGACCACCCTCGCCCCCGGCGTCCTCGCGTGGCTGGACCCCAGCCCGGGGCCGGGGCACCCGAACGCCGGCGTCGTGGTCGACGAGGACGGCATCACCGTCATCGACACGCTGTGCGTGCCCTCGCAGTGGGAGCCCTTCGCCGACGCGGTCGACGCCCTCGACCGACCCGTGCGCCGGGTGGTGCTCACGAGCAGCCACATCCCCTACGTGGGCGGCACCCCCCGGTTCTGGCGGGCCGGGATCTACGGGACGGCCCAGACGAGCGCCCACCTCGACCAGCCCCCGAACGTCGATGCCTACCGCCGGCTCTTCCCGTCGGTCGCCGACGAGTTCGACGACGAGCTGCGCACCCGTCCGGTGAGCCACGTGGTCGCCGACGCCACCTACGTGAGCGGCGCCGTGATGGCCGTCCCGCTGCCGGGCCAGATGGACGAGAACCTCGTGGCGGTCGTGCCCGGCGCCGGCGTGGTCTTCGCCGGAGCGCTGTGCAGCTTCGGGGTGACCCCGATGGCCTTCCAGGGCGACCTGCTGGCCTGGGCCGACAGCCTCGCCCAGGTGAGCGAGCTCGGCGACGTGATCGTCCCCGGCCACGGGCCCGTCGGCGGCGCCGACGAGGTACTGGCCCTCCAGGCCTACCTGTGGTCGTGCGCCGAGGCGGACGGCGAGCCGGCCGCCATCCCACCCGGCCCCTGGGACCGCTGGAGCGGCCGGGAGTGGGACGAGGTCAACGTCGAGCGGGCAGCGATGCTCGCCGCCGGCGACACCGGCGTCCCCCCGAGCCTCCTCCGGCGACTGGGCCTGGCCTGAAGCACCTGCTGCCCTCGACCGCCGCGCGAACTGGCACCGGATTTCGGTTCCCTGGTACCGAAATCCGGTGCCAGAACGTGGTGATCTGGCGGATCCAGACGGTTCAGGGGTCGAGCTGGTGGCGCTGGAAGAACTCCCAGGCCAGCTCCGTGGCACTGATGTCCATGGTGGTGGTGCCCGCCACCGAGGCCAGTCCGCCGGCGGCGGTGTCGGCGCCCCCGGTGGCGTCGGCGTTGAACAGCGGGGTGCCGGGCCAGCTGTGACCGCCTCCCTCCACCACGTAGAGGACGACCTCGGCGCCGCCGTCACAGTCGGGCCACGAGCGACGAACGACCTCGTCGGAGACCCGCTCCTCCTCGGGCTCGGCGGCGCAGCCGTTGCGCCCGGCCCAGCGGGCGAGGGTGCCGTCGACGGGAGCGAACGCGATGTCGTCGATCCGGTCCTGCTGATCGTCGGCGGGGGCGGCCGACGCATCCAGGGGGTTGGACGACAGGAAGCCGCGGATGGCCGCGCCGAGGCCCCCCTCGTACGGCAGGACGTTGTCAGCGGTGCCGTAGATGGCCTGGAAGGAGACCGGTGGGCCGTCCTCGCAACCCTCGAGGAACGCGACCCCAGCGACCGGGGCCACGGCCGCGAACACGTCGGGCAGTCCGCAGGCGAGCGCCGACGACATCAGGCCGCCGTTCGAGATCCCGGTGGCGTAGACGCGGGACGTATCCACGCAGAGGTCGTCGCCCACCCGTGCCACCAGGTCACCGAGGAAGGACACGTCGTCGGTGGCGATGCCCGCCGACACGAAGTTCCAGAAGGGGATGTCGCCCAGGCCCTGGGGCGTCACGACCAGGAACCCCTCCTCGTCGGCCAGCGGCTCCATCCCGGTGACCGCAGCCTCCATGTCATCCGACATGGTCAGCCCGTGCAGGTCGACCACGAGGGGTGCCGGTGTGGTCGACTCATAGCCGGTGGGCACGAAGCGGCGGTACTCCCGTTCGGTGTCGCCCACCGCGAGCCGCTCATCGGACACGCCGGTGTCGGGGACCGCAACTTCGTCGCTGCAGCCCGGCGAGGCGACGGGGGCGCCTCCGCTGACCGACTTGGGGGTGGTGGTGGAGGAGGAGGCGGCGGGCGCCGCTGCCGCCGACCGTTCGGTGTCGTCACCCCCAGGGACGCACGCCCCCAGGGCGAGGACGGCGAGGGCGACGGCGAGCACCATGGCGAGCCGGGCGTGAAGGCGTTGGTCCCCCGAGGTCATCGGGCGAGTGTACGGGCCGGCCGGCCGATGCCTCAGCGCACCGCCGGCAGCCGCAGGACGGCATCGACCCCGCCGCCGGCAGCCTCGCGCAGCTCGAGGTCGCCACCGTCGATGCGAGCCAGCTGGCGGGCGATGGGCAGTCCCAGACCGCTCCCGCCGAGACGGGGTCCCGTGGTCGGGGTCGTCCAGAAGCGGTCGAAGGCCCGGGCGCGCTCCTCGGTGGTCAACCCGGGCCCCTGGTCCAGGATGTGAGCCTCCACGTCGCCCCCCGCCGCCCGGCACGAGAGCGTCACCGTGCTCCCTGGTGCCGACACGTCGAGGGCATTGGCCAACAGGTTGTCCACCACGCCGGCGACGTGGTCGGGCGTGGCGAGGGTCGACACGGGTTGGTCACCGGTGTCCAGGTCGAGCGCAACGCCCTGCTCTGCGGCCACCGGCGCCCAGACCTCACGGCGTTCGTCGAGCAACTCGCGCAGGTCGATGATCTCCGCCGTGACCGTCGTGGACGTGCGTTCGGCCCGTGCCAACGCCAGCAGGCCGTCGACGAGGCGGGACAGGCGACCCACCTCGTTGAGGGCGGCGTCGACCTCCTCGGCCTCCTCCGCGCGGACCTCCTCGCGCACGTTCTCGAGCTGCAGGCGCAGGGCGGTGAGTGGGGTGCGCAGCTGGTGGGAGGCGTCGGCTACGAAGGCCTCCTGCGCGGTGACGAGCTGTTCGAGGCGGTTGGCGGTGTCGTTGAAGGCGACCGAGAGCGAGCGCACCTCCGGCGGCCCCTCCCCGGTGGGCGTGCGGGCCTCGAGGTCACCGTGACCCAGGCGTGTGGCGGTCTCCTGGAGTCGCCGCAACGGCCGCGTCACGGATCGGGCGAACACGATGCCGACGACGGTGGCGGCCGCCAGCGTGACCACTGCGACCAGGCCGAGGCGGGCCCAGTTGCGCAGGACCCGCTCGTCGACGGTCGAGGTGGGGTAGGTGATGCGCACCGCTCCGTGGACCTCGCCGCCGGACGCCACCGGCACGGCGACGTAGAGCAAGTTCTGGTCGAGGGTGTCAGATCGGCGCGTGCCGGTGGCGACCCGGCCGCTCAGGGCGACGGCGACCTCGGGTCGACTGGCGAAGGACCGGTTTCCGGGACGGAACGGGTCGGAGTCCGCGACCACGTCGCCCAAGTCGTC
>RRZU012384096.1_pt1 | contig 29295 bp, 23 predicted proteins | sample 2165561 | NCBI WGS metagenome assembly RRZU01 (sample SAMN10456909, study PRJNA506462) | wastewater metagenome | isolation source: wastewater sludge | place: USA: Moscow, Idaho | reverse complement strand
TGTAAAGTAGTCTACGCCTTGCTCCGCTTGCTCGATCAAAGTATCACGAAAGATCTCCCAAGTGAGGTCCTCAGCGATACCGTTGACTTTTTCTAGCGCTTGATAAATTGGCACAGTACCCACAGGTACTGGTGAGTTACGTACAATCCACTCGCGGGTTTCATGAATATTTTTACCCGTGGATAAATCCATAATGGTGTCGGAGCCCCAACGAATACCCCAGGTTAGCTTGGCCACCTCTTCTTCAATGGATGAACCCAGTGCACTGTTACCAATATTGCCGTTAATCTTGACTAAGAAGTTACGGCCGAGAATCATCGGCTCAAGTTCGGTGTGGTTGATATTAGCGGGGATAATCGCGCGACCGCGGGCAATTTCCGAACGAACAAATTCAGGTGTGATCTCCTTAGGAATACTAGCGCCAAAGCTGTGTCCTGGGTGCTGACCGTCAAGCAAACCGGCTTCGCGCGCTTTTTCTAACTTGAGATTTTCGCGAATCGCCACATACTCCATCTCCGGAGTAATGATGCCTTGGCGTGCATAGTGCATTTGGGTGACGTTTTTACCGGCTTTAGCCCGGCGCGGATTACGCATTGAAGCAAAGCGCATGCTTTTCAGTTCAGGATCATTTAAGCGCTCTTGACCAAAACTTGAGCTTAAGCCACTTAATACTTCAGTATCGCCACGCTCTTCAATCCAGCTGCTGCGCACATCCGCTAAGCCTTTACGCACATCAATTTTTACACTTGGGTCAGTGTAGGGACCAGAGGTGTCGTAGACAAACACTGGCGCGCTTTCTTCAATACCATCATCGGTTTCTGTAGGCGTTAAGCTGATTTCACGCATGGGCACAAGAATGTCAGGACGCGAACCTTGCACGTAAATTTTGCGCGAATTTGGGAAAGGCTGAATCGACTGCTGATCGACTTGCGCGGTATCACTGAGATGCTGAGAAGGGATTTGACTCATGTACTGGCTCTCCTAAAACACGAAAGAAAGTGTCGGGGAACCAGCGGACAAAGGCAGGTCTGCCTTGCGGCAAACTTATCTTGTTCCCTACGCGAGTATTAACTCGATCAGGTTCAACGGGATCCGGATTAACCGATCTCAGCTCTTTAAAGAGCACCCCGACAAGAAGCAATCCACAGTGTACGCACTGCATAAGATAAACTGCAAGTACACACGAGCAAACACTAATCTGTACAATGCTTTAAACAATGCTCGGGCACGCTTGACCGCCTGCATGATCAGCCGTAGCCTTAATGTGATTTCTCTTTGTAAAACCTAGGATATTGACGATGCGAGTACTGTCGCTTACTTTTGCTATAGCTACAGTTTTGGGATCGATGGCCTACGCAGCGCCTATCGCTCAAAACAAAGTTAACCTGCTTGAGGTCTACCAGCTTGCGGTTGATAATAACGCCGATTTAGCCGCAGCCCACGCTGACTACAAAGCACAAAGTGAGCGTGTCCCGCAAGCACGTGCCGGCTTACTGCCACAGATTGGCGCTGGTGCCAGCAATACCAACAGCCGCAACAAAGTTGATATCACCGAAGGACCTGATCCCAGCAAGAGCTCTATAACCACTTCGCGCAGCGCTTTAGTTTATCAAGCCAGTCTAAGTCAGCCCTTATTCCGCTTAGACCGTTGGTATCAATTGCAAGCCGCACAGTCCAGCAATGAGCAGTCGGCATTAGAGCTATCGGCGATTGAACAAGAACTTATTTTACAAAGCTCTGATGTGTATTTTTCAGTGCTACGCGCACAAGATAACCTGGCCACTAGCGACGCTGAAGAAACCGCATTTAAGCGCCAATTCGACTTAGCCAGTGAGCGCTTTGACGTGGGCCTTTCGGATAAAACCGATGTATTACAAGCACAAGCCGCTTATGATGCTGCTCGCGCCAATCGCTTAGTGGCAGAGCGCATGGTCAGCGATGCTTTTCAAGCAGTCAGCACCCTGACCAATGTGGAACTATCCGCCTTAGAAGGGGTAAAGCATAGCTTGCCCATTCTTGCGCCAACGCCCAACGATGCTACCGCTTGGGTCAATACGGCGATTGAACAAAACCTTGGTTTGCAAGCGATAAACTACGCCGTACAAGCGGCACAAGACAGCGTCAAACAACGCAAGTCTGGCCACGCGCCGACCGTTGACGCCATTGCGCAATACCAAAAAGGTGATAATGACGGCATGGGCTTTATCAATAGCGGCATGCCCGGTATGCCCAGATACAACGATAAGGCTGAGCAAAGCAGTATCGGCATCCAGCTGAACATTCCGCTGTACACCGGTGGCATGACCAGTTCACAAGTGCGTGAAGGTGTTTACCGCCTTGACCAAGCAGAGCAAATGCGCGAAAGCTTACGTCGTAAAACTGTACAAGACACACGCAACTTTTATCGTGCTGTTAACACTGACGTAGAGCAAGTACAGGCTTTAAAGCAAGCAATTATCTCGAGCCAAAGCGCCGTAGAAGCAACACAAATTGGCTACGATGTGGGTACCCGTAATATTGTTGATGTGCTAGATGCGCAGCGCCTTTTGTATGCGGCAGTGCGCAACTACAATAACGCCCGCTATGACTATATTTTGAACAATTTACGCTTACAGCAAACCGCTGGAACCCTGAGCCCAGATAGCCTGCAAGCTCTTTCAGCGTACTTAAATCCCAACTACAACCCAGAGCAGGACTTTTTACCACCGGGCTTAGACAAAGAAATCGAAGCCAACCTGCGTCGCCGTTAAGCAACATAAGACTGACTGCGCACTCTTGCAGTCAGTCTTACAGGTCAGCAACTGCGCTTTACAGACTTAAGCGCATGGATAAGTCCACTGCTTTCACATCTTTAGTTAAAGTGCCCAACGAAATATAATCAACGCCAGTCTCCGCAATTGCGCGGATGGTCTGCTCATTGACGTTACCCGAAGCTTCCAATTGAGCCTGCCCAGCATTGAGCTGCACCGCTGTGCGCATATCTTCTAAGCTCAACTCATCGAGCATAATAATATCTGCACCAGCAGCCAAGGCTTCGCGCAGCTCATCGAGATTCTCCACTTCAACTTCAACCGGTTTGCCCGGAGCAATGCGGTGTGCTGCTGCTACAGTGGCAGCAACCCCACCACAGGCAGCAATATGGTTTTCTTTAATCAGAAAAGCATCGTACAAACCCAAGCGGTGATTATGACAACCACCACAGGTCACTGCATATTTTTGCGCCAGACGTAAGCCAGGCAAAGTTTTGCGCGTATCTAAAAGTTTTACCGCAGTGCCTGCAACCAGGTCGGCAAAATACTGACTGCGCGTGGCTACTGCGGACAAACTTTGCAGAAAGTTCAAGGCCGTCCGCTCGCCCGTCAACAAGGCTCGCGCTCTACCTTCCAGCTCAAACAACACAGCATTGGCTTCAACACGCTGACCATCGGCAACTAACCAGCGCACAACCACAGTGCTGTCGACCTGACGAAACACCTCATTGACCCAAGCAACACCGCTAATCACTGCTGCCTCACGGGTAATAACGCGAGCGCTGGCAGTTTTATCCGCAGCAATTAATTGCGCGGTAATATCTCCGCTGCCAACATCTTCAGCTAGGGCAATGCGCACATTCGCTTCAATTTCTTCGGTTAACTGCTGCAGTGAAAGGTTCGCCATATTCTGCTCCTCGATAAATGCTGGTCATTATAGTCAGTTGCGAACGCTTTAGCAGTATTAGCCACAATCACCAGAGCAAGCGCTTAAAGCCTGAGTATCTGTGACTCACATCAAACACCCAACAGATACTCCTTGGCTATACTGCATAAGCGCTTATAATCATCTTCAGCTGTTTAGCACTCATATCTAACTCTCAGCGCTCCAAATAGATCTATTTGGACTAGGGTTGTTCTGCCGGGAGACTGCTCGTAATGAAGAACGATGCCAACGTAGTACCTTTTAACCATCAAGATCAGCATCCTTCTGCTGCAGGAAAGTTGCCTGCGGCCCTCTTACGCGTGCGTGATAAAGCAGCAACACTGCTCAAAGACTACCTGCAAGAATTATTTGCCAATGCCGATGACGCATTATTTGAAATGGCCGAGCGCGCAACCAGCAATAACGAGCAAAATGCATTATTTGAAGCAATGCGTGACTTACGCCTCAAGCGCAAACATATTGAGCGCAGCTTTTTACAGCAACTCTTTAGTGCCTTTTCCGAACTCAGCCAGCTCCCATCTACGCAGCCGCCGCAACTTGAAACCCACTCTTTCGAATCTTTATCGCTAGTGCAAGATGATGTATTGGAAGAGTCAGTGGCCATTGACAGTATGGTTGCCAAAGTTAAGCGCAGTGATGGTGACGCTCTGCAGCAATTAACTACCCGTTTCAATCATATTTTAAGCAGCAAAACTACAGTTGAAAAAAACCCATTGAACCCACGGGTACTGTCTGAGTTTTTTATAACCAGCTGTAATAACATCAATTTCTCAATCAACATCAAGCTGATTATCCTCAAACTTTTTGAGAAGCATGTGATCACTGAGCTTGGCGCACTTTACCAAGCCAGTAATCAATTACTCATTGATGCCAATATTTTGCCAGATCTGCCAACAACTGCTGCGACCGCCAAACAGCGCCCTACGGTTAGACCCAGCACTCATCCAGCAAGCGCTGAACCCGCGCTCGATGCTAACGCAGCGGTGGCCAACTCTGAGCAATTGCAACTGGCTTTTAGTGAACTGCAAGCCATGTTGTCCGAGCTGCGTGGTAACGTTTTTCCGGCTCGGCAAACACCAGCCGATGCAGTCCCCATTACCAGCAATGACTTAATGCGCCTGCTCACGCACATGCAGCAGCACTTACCCAGTCAGTCGCAACATGATCAAGACTTACGCAAGCAACTCGACCAGCTGCTGCTACGCGCCAGCGCCAACAGCAAAGAAACCCGTATTGTCGGCCAAGTCGACGATGACGTTATCAATCTCGTATCGATGCTGTTTGAGTTTATTTTAGATGACCACAATCTACCTGATTCACTCAAAGCATTAATTGCCCGCTTGCAGATTCCACTGCTTAAAGTAGCAGTACTGGATAAAACGTTTTTCAACCGCGGCAATCACCCGGCACGGCGTTTACTCAACGAGATTGCCTCTGCCGCGCTTGGCTGGAGCGATCAAGATGCTGAGCGCCGTGACAGCTTGTATCAAAAGATCGAAAGCATAGTGCAGCGCACGCTGACAGATTTCAGCGATGACCCTAATATTTTCAACGAGTTACTGGCTGATTTTATTGCCTTTACCGGCAAGGAAAGACGCCGTAGCGAGCTGCTGGAGCAACGCACCCGTGACGCAGAAGAAGGCCGCGCGCTGGCTGAAACTGCACGGGTGCATGTGGAGCAAGAACTCAACACGCGTCTTTTGGGTAAAACTTTACCCGAAGTTGTAGTGCAGTTGCTGCAGGACGCTTGGAGTAAAGTACTGTTGCTGACGTACCTAAAGAGCGGGCCTGACTCCAGTCAATGGCGTGATAATTTAGCCACCATGGATGATCTTATCTGGAGCATCGAGCCACACGAAGACGTTGCAGCACGCTTAAAACTATTACAACTGGTACCTGCTTTATTGCGCCAGTTGCGCGAAGGCTTTTCCAATGCGGCCATTGATCCATTTATCACCAGTGACTTTTTTAGCCGCTTAGAAGCCCTGCATGTGCAAGCCTTCCAACGTTATAAGCAACAAGCTGCAGCTGCTGTTACCGAGCCCGATGCGGTAGCAACAAACAGTCATACTGCTTTGAATGAGCAACTCGAAGATTTACCGCTGCAGCCGGAACAACCCAGCGCAGCCACAGTGATGGTCGAGGTGCAAGAAGAAATTGTCTTGCAACAGCCTGAAACCACTGATAGTTCGCCCAGCAAGATTGTCCTCGCAGAAGATGACCCAGCCTTGCTGCAAGTGGACAGTTTGCACACCGGTAGCTGGCTAGAGTTCAGCCAAAATGAGCAAGACAAATTGCGCTGCAAGTTAGCCGCGATTATAAAATCAACCCAGCGTTATATTTTTGTTAACCGCAGTGGGGTTAAGGTACTTGAGAAAACCCGCATGTCTCTCGGCCTAGAGTTTAAAAACAATAACGTTGTGCTACTTGATAACGCCTTACTCTTCGATCGCGCCCTAGAATCTGTCATTGGTAATTTGCGGCGCCTAAAAAACACCTAAGCCCAAGCTATAAATCCTTATAGTTACTCTGCGCTATTGAGCTAGACGGACTTGAATATCAGCACACCACAGGTTTTCAGTCACACGTGGCTGCCAGCGTCCCCGTAGCGGCTGCAAACTTACAAAGATCAGGCGCACATCACCGTTGTGCTGCTCCAGCAACCAGCGTATCGGCTCTGCAGAGCCTTCTGTAGAGCCCAAGATCAACTCTCCTTGCGCCGACTCCCCTAGCGTATCTTGCAACAACAATTGGTAAGCGCCCTCAAGAGTACTGCTCTGAACTTCTGCAGGGGCAGATAAACACACGGCTAAACCATCGGCATAAGCCTGCACCTGAATAACTCGATGCGCATACTGCCTTGGCGGCTCAGTTAAGCGCCCAAGCATCAAGCCCAGCAAAAAACCAAACAGCATAAGACTGGCTAAAAACTTCACCAGTAACTGCCGCCTAGGCAAAGGAACCAAGGTAGAATTGGTCTCTATTTTATAGTCAGGACTACGCATGTTTCACGTCATTCTCTTTGAGCCAGAAATCCCACCAAACACGGGTAATATTATCCGCTTATGTGCCAATGTCGGCTGCAGCTTACATTTAATTGAACCGCTTGGCTTTGTTTTTGATGACAAGCGTTTACGCCGCGCGGGACTCGACTATCAAGAGTTCACACAGGTGCAACGCCATGCCAATTTACAAGAGTGTTTAGACGTTTTACAGCAACCGCGCTTATTTGCCTTTAGCACTAAGGGCAAACACAGTTACGCTCAGGTGCAATATCAAGATGGCGATGCCTTTATTTTCGGCCCTGAAACCCGCGGACTGCCTGAAGAAGTGCGCAATAGCATACCGGCAGAGCAACTGGTGCGCTTACCCATGCGCGACGGCTCACGCAGCTTAAACTTATCCAACACCGTTGCCATTGCGGTGTATGAGGCTTGGCGTCAGCTGGGTTTTGCTAAGCAATAAAAAAACACCCCGACACATATAGAAGCTGTCGAGGTGCTGGTTGAGCCTAAGCTGCGCTTTATAAAAGCAAGCTGCGAATTTCTGCTAACAACTCACTGAGCCGGCGAGTAAAGTGCGCTGCGGCAACGCCATTGATCACTCGGTGATCATACGACAACGACAGCGGCAACATTAAGCGCGGATCAAAGCTTTGTCCATTCCAGACTGGCTGCATAGTGGCCCGCGACACCCCTAAAATAGCCACCTCTGGGGTGTTTACTATGGGCGTAAAGCCTGTGCCGCCAATATGCCCAAGGCTAGAGATGGTAAAACAGGCACCCTGCATATCCTCTGCGCGGAGTTTTTTCGTGCGGGCTTTCTCTGCTAGCTCAGCAGCCTCACCGGCTAACTGCAATAAGCTTTTCTGATCCACATCCCGAATCACTGGCACTAATAAACCGTCTGGGGTATCCACAGCAAAGCCTAAATGCACATATTTTTTGCGAATCAAGGCTTTACCGCTTGGCGCCAGCGAGCTATTAAAGTCTGGCATTTCTTTTAATAAATGCGCACAGGCTTTCAACAAGAACGGCAATATGGTCAGCTTAACTCCAGCTTTTTCTGCTACGGTTTTTTGGCTGACACGGAATGTTTCCAGCTCAGTAATATCCGCGGCTTCAAACTGAGTTACATGCGGCACGTTGAGCCAGCTACGATGCAAATTCATCGCCCCCACTTGCTGCAAGCGGGTCATTGGCACTTCTTCAATCTCGCCAAAGCGGGTAAAGTCCACCTCTGGCACTGCAGGAATAGCACTGCCAGATTCTGTAGAAGCACTGCTTTGCTTAGTCAAAACAGACTGCACATAAGCGTGCACATCTTCTTTCATCACCCGTTTGTGCGGGCCTGTAGCAGTTACCAGTCCTAAGTCGACACCAAACTCGCGAGCCAGTTTACGCACCGCTGGACCAGCATGTACGGCACTCTTTCTGCGTTTATCTGCAGGCGGTGCAGTGGTCGGTGCCACCGAAACGGCAGCGCTGGGTTTTGGTATTGGCGCGGCAGCTGGGTCTGACTCAGGGGCAGCAACTTCTACTGTTGGCTCTTGACCGCTAACAGCCGCAGCTTGCGCTACTTTCACCTTAAAGATTAAATCACCAGTGCCCACTTCGGCGTCCAAGCGCACCAGAACTTCCACCACTTCACCACTGACGGGCGAAGGTATTTCCATACTGGCTTTATCTGACTCTAAAGTAATCAGTGATTGCTCTGCAGTGATTTCATCACCCACTGCCACCAGCACCTCAATCACACGAGCTTTACCTGCCGAACCAATGTCAGGTACATGTATTTCTTCCACCACATTTTCTGCAGCCACTTCAGCCACACTGGGTAGTGGCTCAGTTTTTGCGGTAGGTGTTGTAGGTTCTGGTTCTGATTCTGGTTCTGGTGCCGCCTCTACCTGTGGCTCCGCATCCGCTGCCGGCTCTGCATCCACTTCAAGCTCTAATAGATCATCGCCTTCTTTCAAGCGATCCCCCAGTTTAATGGCTAAGCTTTTGATCACCCCAGCTTTCGGTGCTGGAATTTCCATGCTGGCTTTATCCGACTCCAGAGTCAGCAGGCTCTGTTCTGCCTCAATCCGGTCGCCAACTTTGACCAAAATCTCAATCACCTCACCCTCACCGCTGCCGATGTCGGGTACGCGAATTAATTCACTCATTGTCGCTCTCCTCAGCAGTCCAGTGGGTTAGGTTTATTCGCATCGATACCATACTTATCCATGGCATCGAGCATCACTTGTACATCCATTTGTCCTTGTGCAACCAACCCTTCTAACGCAGCCAGTACCACCCAGTAGCGATCGACTTCAAAGAAATGACGCAGTTTTTTACGCGAGTCACTGCGGCCAAAGCCATCGGTACCCAGCACTTTATATTGCTCTTGCGGCACCCATTGGCGCACTTGATCAGCATAGAGCTTCATATAGTCAGTGGAAGCAACAACCGGCCCACGTCGGCCCTCAAGGCATTTTTCAATATGTGATAAGCGTACGTCTTCACGGGGATGCAAACGGTTCCAGCGCTCTGCATCTAAGCAGTCACGGCGTAACTCATTAAAGCTGGTAACACTCCAAATATCAGCACCAACCCCGTACTCATCACGAAGCATTTTCGCCGCTTCACGCACTTCCAACAAGATAGTACCGCTACCCAGCAGTTGCACATGCAAATCACTGCTGCGCTTATCTTCTTCGAGCAAATACATGCCGCGAATAATGTCCTCTTCAATCCCGTCACGCTCAGGCATCGCGGGCTGCTGGTAAGACTCGTTCATCATCGTGATGTAGTAGTAGCGGTCTTTTTGCAGCTCTAGCATTTGATAAATGCCTTCACGAATAATCACCGCCATTTCATAGCCGTAAGCAGGGTCATAGGCGTGGCAGTTTGGAATAGTGCCGGCCAGAATATGGCTGTGGCCATCTTGGTGCTGTAAACCTTCACCATTAAGGGTAGTGCGCCCGGCAGTCCCGCCCATCAAGAAACCGCGGGCATGAATATCACCCGCTGCCCATGCCAAGTCACCAATGCGCTGGAAACCAAACATCGAGTAAAACGCATAGAACGGCAACATCGGTTGATTATGATTACTGTAGGCTGTAGCTGCGGCGATCCAAGCTGACATGGCGCCAGCCTCGGTAATGCCTTCTTCGAGAATCTGGCCTTTTTTCTCTTCTTTGTAATACATCACTTGGCCGTGATCCACCGGCTGATAGAGCTGGCCCACAGCAGAGTAAATACCCAGCTGACGGAACATGCCCTCCATACCGAAGGTACGCGCCTCATCTGGCACAATAGGTACGATACGGCTACCTAGATCCTTATCTTTTAACAGCTGCGCAAGAATTCGTACAAACACCATGGTGGTGGAGACTTCACGCTCACCGGTGCCATCCAAAATAGTTTTTAAGGTTTCCAGCGCTGGCGTTGGAATGCTCATGCTCTTCATCCGTCGCTGCGGCACAAAACCACCGAGCTCTGCACGCCGCTCTTTGAGATAACGGATTTCTGGACTGTTTTCTGCAGGACGATAAAACGGCAAACTCTCAATATTTTCATCCGCTACCGGTATATCAAAGCGGTCACGGAAGCCTTTGAGACTTTCTAAATCAACTTTCTTAATATTGTGGGCAATATTTTGTGCCTCACCGGTACCTGTACCATAACCCTTAATGGTTTTCGCCAAGATCACCGTCGGCTGACCTTCATGATTTACCGCAGCATGGTAAGCGGCATACACCTTAAAGGGATCATGGCCACCGCGGTTCAGCTTCCAGATTTCATCATCAGTTAGGTCATCCACCATTGCTGCTAAGCGTGGATCAGCACCAAAGAAGTCCTTGCGTACAAAGGCACCATCGTTGGCTTTATAGTTTTGATAGTCGCCGTCTAACGCTTCATCCATACGGCGCTGCATCACTCCTTCAGTATCTTTAGCGAACAGCGGATCCCACAAGCGGCCCCACAATACTTTAATAACGTTCCAGTCAGCCCCGCGGAAGTTACCTTCCAACTCCTGAATGATTTTGCCATTACCACGCACCGGGCCATCTAAACGCTGCAGGTTGCAGTTGATCACAAAAATCAGGTTGTCGAGCTTTTCACGGCCTGCCAGAGAAATCGCACCCAAGGATTCTGGCTCATCGGTTTCACCGTCACCTAAGAAACACCAAACCTTCTGTTTGCCAGGCTGAATAAAACCACGGTGCTCAAGGTACTTCATAAAGCGCGCTTGATAAATGGCTTGGATCGGGCCTAAACCCATGGAGACTGTTGGGAACTGCCAGTAGTCAGGCATCAACCATGGGTGTGGGTACGACGATAAACCTTCGCCATCGGTTTCACGGCGAAAGTTATCCAGCTGCTCTGCCGTCAAACGCCCCTCTAAAAAAGAGCGGGCATAAATACCGGGGGAAGCATGCCCCTGAAAATAAATTAAATCACCACCGTGCTCTTCGGTTGGCGCTTTAAAGAAATAGTTAAAACCAATGTCATATAAAGTGGCGCTGGAGGCAAAGGTGGCAATGTGGCCACCTAAGTCTGGGTCTGATTGGTTAGCGCGCATCACCATAGCCAGGGCATTCCAGCGCACTAACGAGCGAATTCGCCGCTCCATAAATAAGTCACCGGGCATACGTGCCTCATGAGTGACTGGAATGGTGTTGCGATACGGCGTCGTAATTGCGTGGGGTAAGCGGGTCCCATCACGACTGGCCATCTCACCTAAGCGCGATAAAATATAGTGCACACGCTCTTCACCTTCGTGGGCGTGGACCGACTCCAAAGCATCCAGCCATTCTTGTGTTTCTACCGGATCTAAATCTTGCATGTTTCGCTCCCAAAATGAGGGTCTATTTATGATGGACCTATACGTGCTTTATGTCTTGTGAACAATCAGCCCATGGCACAGCAAAGTCATATTTTCTTTCATCATGTAGTTTTACTACAAAATGACGCATGAGTCAGCATCTATTCGCTAGTTCTTTTGGGTAAGTTTTTTCTTCACCGCCATGCTGACTCAATTTCAGGTATCTTTATGAAAACTTTTGCTGCAAACCATTTCAGGATTACCCATGACTCCTCTGCTACTGGATTCAATCCCATCAGACTTACTGTTCTTACAACAAAAAGCTCAGCGCGAATGGGCGCATGCCCTCGAAGAGCAGCAAATAGCCAATCCTTTATGGCCTGAAAGCCGCTACCAAGCCTTTATTCGAGTCTGCACCCTCAGCGACTTTGTGCTCAGCCAAGCCATTCGTGATCCGCAAATGCTGATTGACTTAGTGCGTTCAGGGCAACTGGATCGCACCTTAGTGCCCGGTGAGATTCGTCACCAACTGCATGAGCGTTTAACTGACTGCAACGATGAAGCCAGCTTGCTGCTGCACTTACGTCAACATCGCAACTACCAACAAGTGCGTATTATTTGGCGTGACTTGCTGCGCCAAGCTGAGCTGAGCGAAACCTGTCGCGACTTATCAGCCATGGCCGACGCCTGTACCGACCTTGCCTATCATTGGCTCTATAAACAACATTGTCAGTTGTTTGGCACCCCAATTGGTCGTTATAGCAAGCAACCACAACAACTGGTGGTGCTGGGCATGGGCAAACTCGGAGCCTATGAGCTCAACCTCTCTTCCGATGTGGACTTGATCTTTACTTACCCGGAAGGAGGCGAAACTGAAGGCGCAAAACGCAGCCTCGACAATCAAGAGTTTTTCACCCGTCTCGGGCAAAAACTGATTAAAGCCTTAGACACCATCACCGCAGATGGCTTTGCCTTCCGCGTGGATATGCGCCTGCGCCCTTACGGCTCCAGCGGCCCTTTGGTCTACAGTTTTACCGCCATTGAGCAGTACTATCAAAACCAAGGCCGTGACTGGGAACGCTACGCCATGATTAAGGCCCGGGTGGTGGCCGGCGACCAAAATGCAGGGTCACGTTTACTGCGAATTTTACGACCTTTCGTTTATCGGCGTTACTTGGATTTCTCCGCCATTGAAGCGCTGCGCTCGATGAAGCAGCTGATTCAACAAGAAGTTCGCCGCAAAGATATGGACGACAATATTAAACTCGGCTCTGGCGGTATTCGTGAAGTGGAGTTTATTGCCCAAGCCTTTCAGCTGATCCATGGTGGACGTGATTTAAGCCTGCAGCAACGCCCTCTACTGAATATTTTAGATACCCTCGCCGCGCAGGGTTATATGCCCTCGGCGGATGTCACTGAGTTAAAAGATGCGTACCGCTTTTTACGTTACACCGAGCATGCATTACAAGCTGTTGCTGACTTACAAACCCAAAGCTTGCCCGATACGGCACTGGAGCAAGCACGCCTGGCTTTTATCATGGGCTTTAGCGACTGGACGACTTTTATTGGCCAATTAATGTATTGGCGCAAGCGCATCGAATACCACTTCCGTGCGGTGATCGCCGACCCTGACGCGGATGATGAAGAGTGCATTGGTGGTGAGTGGCTGCCAGTTTGGGAAGACAGCATTGCTGTAGAAAGTATTTACCAGCAGTTTAGCGACGCTGGCTATCAAGACAGTCATGCCGCTTGGCAGCGTATTGTACAATTGCGCGAAAGCGCACAGCTGCGGGCTATGCAGCGTATTGGCCGGGAACGTTTAGATACATTTATGCCACGCTTTTTAGCGCAAACTGTTGAGCACGACAACCCCGACCTCGTCCTCGAACGGGTCTTACCCTTAGTTGAAGCTGTGGCCCGTCGCTCAGCCTATTTAGTGCTGCTCACAGAGAACCCTGGTGCATTACTGCGGGTCATTAGCTTATGCGCTGCCAGCCCGTGGATTGCCGAGCAACTCTCACGCTTCCCTGCACTCTTAGACGAGCTACTTAACGAAGGACGACTGTACCGACCACCTTTAGCCCCAGAGTTAACTGCAGAGTTACGCGAACATTTACTGCGCATCCCCGAAGAAGACGTAGAGCAGCAAATGAACGCCCTACGCCACTTTAAACTAGCCCACCGCCTGCGGGTTGCCGCCTCAGAAATTGCCGGCACCTTGCCACTGATGAAAGTCAGTGATTACCTGACTTGGTTGGCCGAAGCGATTCTTGAACAAGTGTTGCACTTGGTTTGGAATGAAATGGTACGCAAGCACGGCCTGCCAAAACGCCTCGATGGCAGTCCCAGTGAACTCGATTTTGTCGTGGTGGGTTATGGCAAACTAGGTGGCATTGAATTAGGCCACGGCTCGGATCTTGACTTGGTGTTTATTTACGACTGCGATCCTTTAGCGGAAACCGACGGCCAACGCCCTATCGATGGTGCCCAGTTTTATACCCGCATGGGCCAACGCATTATTTTTATGCTGACCACCCGCACCACTGCTGGCGGCCTTTATGATGTAGATATGCGCTTGCGCCCCAGTGGTGACTCCGGTCTATTGGCCAGTTCGCTTAGCGCTTTTGCCCGCTACCAAGCAGAGCAAGCTTGGACTTGGGAGCACCAAGCGTTAATCCGCGCCCGTGTTTTAGTTGGCAGTGCGACACTGACCAAGCAATTCAACCAAGTTCGCCTAAAAATTTTAGGCCGTCAGCGTGATTTATCTGTTCTGCGCGATGAAGTCAGCGAAATGCGCGAAAAAATGCGGCATAATCATGGGACTCAGATCACCCAAGGTGGTTTAGGCCAAAATGCATTCAGTGCTGATGTCCCATTTGATCTCAAGCAAGACGCTGGTGGTATTGTTGACATCGAATTTATGGTGCAATATGCCGTCTTAGCTTGGTCATGGCAATATCCACAACTGGTAACCTATACCGATAACATCCGTATTCTTGACGGTCTCGGCGCAGAAAACCTGTTCAGCGCGAACCATGTTCGCACCCTGCAGGAGGCTTACAAAGCCTATCGTGCTGCAGCCCACCGTCTGGCCCTGCAAAAGCAGCAAGGCGTGGTTGAAGGCAATCTATTTATAGACGAACGTCATGCAGTGATGGGCGTTTGGCAAGAGCTGGGCTTGAGTTATTTGTAATCAGACTTTTAATATTATTTTCAGGAGCACGTAACAATGTCGATGGCTGATCGTGATGGTGTTATTTGGTATGACGGCGAGATGGTTGAATGGCGTAACGCAACCACTCACGTTCTGACTCACTCATTACACTACGGCATGGGCGTCTTTGAAGGTGTTCGCGCCTACAAAACCCCAAAAGGTACCGCAATTTTTCGCTTAGAAGCACACACTGATCGTCTGTTTGAATCAGCCCACATCATGGGTATGAAAATTCCTTTTACTAAGGAAGAAGTAAACCAAGCAGTGATTGCTGCAGTGCGTGACAACAATCTGGACAGCGCCTATATCCGTCCGCTGGCATTTTACGGCTCCGAAGGCATGGGCATCCGTGCTGACAACCTAAAAGTGCACCTGATTGTGGCCGCTTGGCATTGGGGCGCCTACATGGGTGATGAAGCCCTGCAAGCAGGTATCAAAGTCCGTACCAGCTCCTTTACCCGCCACCATGTCAACATCACCATGACCCGGGCCAAATCCAGCGGTGCTTATGTCAACTCCATGCTCGCCCTGCAAGAAGCAGTATCTGGCGGCGCTGATGAAGCACTGCTACTGGACCCAGAAGGCTATGTGGCTGAAGGCTCTGGCGAAAATATTTTCATCATTAAAAATGGCGTAATTTACACTCCAGAAGTGACCGCCTGCTTAAACGGTATTACCCGCAATACAATTTTAACCCTGGCCAAAGAGCGCGGTATTGAAATTGTTGAGAAGCGTATTACCCGTGATGAAGTGTACATTGCTGATGAAGCGTTCTTTACCGGTACTGCGGCGGAAGTAACGCCAATTCGCGAGGTGGATAACCGTCAAATTGGTATTGGACGTCGTGGCCCAATCACTGAAGTGCTGCAAAAAGCCTACTTTGATTTAGTTACTGGGGAAACCGATGCCTATCCAGAGTGGCGCACCATCGTCAGCTAAGTTTGAGTGACAACGAAAAAGCCCGCTGAAATTTTGCGGGCTTTTTTGTGCGTATTGGTTGGCTAGACTATGGCTTTAAACTTTTCTTAGCGTACACATCATAACGACTGGACTTACCATCCAGACTATAAGTCGGTGCAGGCCCGTCAATGCTTGGCGCTTTACGCGGTCGCTTAACCACCACCCGATGGGTCGCTAAAGCCAACGCGGCAGCCAGCAATTGCGGAGCGTCATCATCTGCCCCGACCAATGGCTTAAACAGGCGCATTTCTTTTTTTACCAAGGCACTTTTATCACGACTGGGGAACATCGGATCAAGGTGAATCACTTGCGGCGCTTGTGCTGTCCAAGCCGACATCAACTCAATGGCATTGCCAAGCAATAAGGGCATGCGCTGCACGATGCCAGCTACGTCCACATCCAGTAAGGCGCGGCGCAAACCATCCGCAAGTAATGCCGCAACAATGGGATTGCGCTCAATCATCTGTACCTGACAACCCAAGCAGGCTAAAACAAAGGCATCACGGCCCAAGCCAGCAGTGGCATCTAAGATTGTTGGGCGCACACCGGCTTGCACCCCCACTGCTTTGGCGATCATTTGCCCGCTGCCGCCCCCAAACTGGCGACGATGAGCTAATGCACCTGCAATAAAGTCCACTCGAATCGGCCCCGGCGCAGCACGTCCCAGCTCCTGTAATTGCAAGCCGTCAACACTGACCTGCAAAGCAAACTCAGCTTCGCCTGCTAGCGGCAAGCCAAGCTCAGCAGCCCACTGTGTGGCTGAAGCCTGATCTGCGGCGGTCATCGCATCGACACGAATAAGTACAGGAGTGGTTAAAGTTAAATCAGACATTTACGCGTACAAATCAAGTCCAAGCACTGTGCTGGCTTCTTCTGCTTGATTATTGAAGCCTGCGGTAGTGCTATAGCTGGCCAGAGCTTTGCTGGCCTGATAATCCTGTGCTGGATTATTTAGCGCTTGACGAGCTTCATACTGTTGCAGCTGCACAGATGCTGCTGGGCGCTGCACGGCTTGATAGGTCTCCAGCGGTGCAGCACTGGCAAGGTTATTGGGCTGCTGTTGACGGTTCTGGCTTTCTGCTTGGCGTACAGCCGCATCCATCTGCGCACTGGCATCAGGGCGCGTGGTTCGATTGGGCACATAAGCGGGTGAAAAACCGTCAATACGCATTGCAGTAAAATCCTATAGGCAGGTCAATACTGTAACCATACTCAGGCTACAGTTCAATCTGGTTAAGATTGCTTAGGGGTGGCTACTTGATCACGCAGATAAATCGGCTGCGCTGCCTGCGCCGCAATACTTTCACCGCGCTGCCACATACCTTGAGCTAAGGTTAAAATATCTGCAGCATGGGGTAATAACTGCGCATCTTTAGCGCTGACAGGCACCGCAATACGCTCGGCATAGGCTTGCCAACCAGTGCCTGCAGCAAACCAGTCGCCTTGCGCGTTACGTGGTAGCTGGGCACCTTCAGGCGCCACTACTGCCTCCATACCCTGCAAGCTCACTTCACCATTAACTAAGGTAAAGCAGCCCCAGTACACCTCGTCCATCCGCGCATCAATGGCCACAGCAACCTGACTCACCCCATGCTCTCGGCAAGCACGCTGGGCTATTGCTGCTAAATTTGAAACTGGCAACACCGGCAGTTCCAGTGCAAAAGCCAAGCCTTGCACGACACCCACAGCAATGCGTAAGCCAGTAAAGGCTCCCGGTCCACGGCCAAAAGCAATAGCCTCAATTGCGGTTTTAGCAATACCTGCCTCGGCTAAAACCTCACTGATCATTGGCAAAATAGATTGAGCATGCAGTCGGGGAATGACCGCGTAACGGCTGAACACCTGACCATTGTGCAATAACGCAACAGAGCAAGCTTCAGTGGCCGTATCCAGCGCCAGCAAAGTAGTCATGGTTAATCATCAAGTAATTAAAAAAGAAATTGTAGCAGGCCCACTGCAAGCAAGGGCAGTAAGCAATGAAAAAGAGTAAAGAATGCATTCACTATGACATCGAAAAGTCACTGCAACAGTGAATGCATTCCCGTAACTCTGTGCTTAAGCGAGCGCCGCCATAACTTTAGCGGTGATCTGCTCAACCGAACCAACACCTTCAATAGCGCTATATTTAGGTGTGCCATTGCTTGCGGCTAAGTCTTGGTAGAAAGCCACTAGCGGCTTGGTTTGAGAGTGATAAACAGACAAACGGTGACGTACAGTTTCTTCTTTATCATCTTCACGTTGGATCAAGTCTTCACCGGTTTCATCGTCTTTGCCGGCAACCTTCGGTGGGTTGTGCTCAATGTGGTAAGTACGGCCTGAAGCTGGGTGCATACGACGACCGGCAATGCGGCCAACGATTTCTTCGTCTTCCACAGCAATTTCAATCACGTGATCAATCTCAACACCGGCATCACGCAAAGCTTCGGCCTGCGGGATAGTGCGCGGGAAGCCATCGAACAAAAAGCCATTGGCGCAGTCATCGGCCAAAATACGCTCTTTAATTAAATCGATGATGATGTCATCTGAAACCAAACCACCGGTTTCCATCACTTCTTTAACTTTCAAGCCCAGCGGGCTTTCAGCTTTCACTGCAGCACGCAACATATCACCGGTAGAAATTTGTGGGATGTTGAATTTTTTCGTAATAAAGCCAGCTTGTGTGCCTTTCCCGGCACCCGGCGCTCCTAATAAAATCATGCGCATTATCATTTTCCTCATATCATCATTACTATTATAAAAAACATCAGCAGCGCCATGAGCCAGCACGCTGCACAATTAAATAGGGTGGCTTTGTTGAGCCCAAAAATTGACCAAGATACACATCAGTCTTTAGTCGCACAAGAAAAATATCCACACAGTGCGCTAAAGCTAAAGCCGTACAGCCAGGCGAACTAGTGCAAAATAGCGCTAACCCGCATGTACAGTTCGTTCTGCGGCCCAATGTCGCAGCGCCGCCAGCTCTTCCGCCATCACCACTGACAGTGGCACTGTGCGCTGCAAGGTTTCCAGCATCAATTCTTGCGCCATTGGCACCTGACGTGCTTGCGCGGCATAGAGCGCCGAAACCACAGCCTGCTCTATTTCTGCTCCAGAAAAGCCCTCGCTAACCAACGCCAGCGCGGCCAAATCATAATCAGCAGCGCTTAACTCGCGTTTTTGCAAATGGATTTTAAAGATATCTTCGCGTACCGCAGCAGCCGGTAAATCAACAAAGAAAATCTCATCAAAACGGCCTTTGCGCATTAATTCAGGTGGCAAACGCTTAATTACGTTAGCCGTTGCCACCACAAATACAGGTGCTTTACGTTCGGCCATCCACGTGAGCAAAGTACCCAACACACGCTGACTGACACCATTATCTAAGTCGCCAGTGGCTAAGCCTTTTTCGATTTCATCCATCCAAAGCACACAAGGCGACATGCGCTCTGCCATCAATAAGGCTTCACGTAAATTACGTTCAGTTTCGCCAAAGTACTTATTGTACAAACTGGCAAAATCCAACCGCAGCAAAGGCAAGCCCCACAAGCCGGCCACTGCTTTTGCCGCTAAGCTTTTACCGCTGCCCTGCGCGCCTAAGAGCAACATCCCCTTAGGCAAATCTTTGGCAGTACCGGCCATAAAAGCCGCTTGGCGCTCAGACAACCAGTGTTTTAAATTATGCAAACCACCCACATCAGCAAAACGGGCAGTATCTGCTTCATAGCCAAGTACGCCATCTAAATCGAGCAACTGAAACTTAGCTTTATTGAGCTCTGGTAAATCTTCTTGGGTAATGGCACCGTCATCACAGATTAAACTGCGGGCCAGCAGGCGGGCATCCGCATGACTTAAACCGCGTAAATTTTTCACCACCTGCTGCAAGGTGCGATTATCAGTGCGGACCCGCAAACCGCGATTAGCCGCACTCCAACGCACCGCTTCCTCCCGCACAATCGCCAACAACTCATCTTCACTGGGCAAAGATAAACTAAAGCGCGCAGCATAGCGTTGAACCTCAGCGGGCAGCTTTAAGGCATGAGAAACTAAAATCAAAGTAGGCTTCTGCGGCCCAGTAGCCATGGCAATATCTTTGACTAGGCGGATGAGCAAGGCATCATTGTCTAAAAAAGAATGCAGATCAAAAAACACATACAGCCCCGCTTGCGGGTCCGCCTTGACTAGACGTAAAGCCTGCTCTGGAACCGCACTGCCCTCAAGCGGTGTACCGCCAAAAGCCATGCCTTGTAAGCCTTCACTGATGGACCAGACCCGCAGGTTGATACCCCGCTGCACCGCCAACGAAGTTAAGGTCTCTAAGACCCGCAGCTCATCCCAAGACTCAATAACAATTAGCCGCACCCGCGCATCTAATACCAGCTGCAAATCTTTCAGATCATTTTTCAAAGTACGATAACCTATCAAAACCTTTTCAATACTGGCGATTGCTGTAACAGCCAGCTAAACTCGAAGAATGTTACAACAACCAGAGGCCTATGTTATGGATTGTTTGTTTTGCAAAATTGTGGCTGGCGAAATCCCAGCACGTAAGCTCTATGAAGATGAACACGTGGTTGCTTTTCACGACATCGCGCCACAGGCACCGGTGCATTTTCTGGTGATTCCCAAAAAGCACATTGGCATGCTCACTGATTTAACCGCTGAAGATACTTTTTTAGCGGGGCATATTCTGTATACCGCACAGCGCTTAGCTAAAGAGCAAGGTTGTGAGGAAGGTTTCCGTGTGGTGATGAACACCAACGAACTCGGTGGACAAACGGTGTATCACATCCACATGCATGTGCTCGGTCAACGCCAATTAAGCTGGCCACCCGGTTAGTTCAACCGAAGTTGTGCTGCACCTTTATTACGGCTATTCACTAGGAGCCTGCTATGCCCTCTCAACGCCATTACTCACCAGTTGATCGCCTCCTGCTGCAAGCAGATGCAGCGCTTCGCACTTTAGTACCCAACAGTAGTCATGCCAGCCGCCCCTCTCCGGCGCTGGTTGAGCCGCACAGCGCCCTCGATGCAGAGCAAACCCGTCATATTGCTGGTTTAATGCGCATCAATCACACTGGCGAAGTCTGTGCCCAAGCCCTTTATCAAGGCCAAGCCCTCACCGCCAGCTTGCCGCATATCCGCGAGCAAATGGAACATGCAGCTGAAGAAGAAGTGGATCATTTGGTGTGGTGTGAGCAGCGCATTCGTGAGCTAGGTAGCCACACCAGCCTGCTTAACCCATTGTTTTATGGCTTATCTTTTGCAATTGGCGCCAGCGCTGGAGCAATCAGCGATAAAGTAAGTTTAGGCTTTGTGGCGGCGACAGAAGATCAGGTATGCAAGCATTTAGACGATCACTTGCAACAAATTCCTAGCAGTGACCGCAAGTCCCGAGCCATTCTCGAACAAATGCGTATCGACGAAGAAGAGCACGCAACCAGTGCCTTAGACGCCGGCGGTTATCGCTTTCCAGCACCCATTAAGTTTGGCATGAGTCTTATGGCCAAAGTTATGACCAGCAGCACCTATCGGATCTAATCAGCAGTTTTAATCAGCCGCAAAATAAAAAAAGCGCCGACTGTTCAGCGCTTTTTTATCATCTAGCGATCAGGCCTTTAGCGGCTGTTTTGCGGTATATTACGGCCATAAAAAATCTCTAGCATTTCATGCCGCAAGCGCTCTTCCACATCACGGCGCTGCTCATACGAAAGACTGCGCGTGGCATCACCAAATAAGTAATCATCCAGATCAAAGTTTTTCAGCAGCATTTTGGTGTGAAACAGATGCTCCTGATAGACGTTCACATCTGTTAGCTGATAAGCGGCGCGTGTATCTTCTGTTAAATAATTCTGGATCGAGTTAATTTCATGATCAATAAAATGCTTGCGCCCTTCCACATCACGGGTAAAGCCGCGCACCCGATAATCAATAGTGACAATATCTGAATCAAACTGATGAATCAGATAGTTCAGTGCCTTCAGCGGTGAGATGACTCCGCAAGTTGAGACATCAATGTCCACGCGAAAAGTCGACAGACCATCCACCGGATGAATTTCCGGGTAAGTGTGTACAGTAATATGGCTCTTATCCAAATGCGCCAAAATCGTCTCAGGTAATGGCCCTGGAGATTCTTCGATTTGGCTGGCAGTGGGCTCCACCGGTTCTTCAGAAATCAGAATAGTGACACTAGCACCCTGTGGCTCATAGTCTTGCCGGGCAATATTTAAAATATTGGCACCAATGATATCGACAACATCGGTCAGTATTTGGGTGAGACGCTCAGCATCGTACTCTTCATTGATGTAACCAACATAGGCTTTTTGGTCATCGGTGGTACGCGCATAACTGATGTCATAAATATTGAAGCTCAACGTCTTGGTGAGATTGTTGAACCCGTGTAGTTTAAGTTTACTGGTCAACGTTCGCCTCTCTTCACTGGTGCGGCGCCGCCGCGTGATCATTCGCCTTACAACTGTACTTACTCAAGCAGTAAGGCGGCTGCGTCAGGTATTTCCCCAGCTCTGCGCTAGGCGTTTGGCTTATCCTGACACGCTGCTTGGCATGCAACAGCGCAGCGCGCCATTATGCAGAGCAAGGCTTGTAGATGCCAGTTTTAAAGCACAATAGATCCAGCCATCACTTAAGCAGTTTCGGCAAGCTCGATGATCTCAAAGCTATGGGTAATCTCAACCCCAGCACGCCCCAACATAATCGAGGCTGAGCAGTACTTTTCGGCCGACAAATCCACTGCCCGCTTAACGACATTTTCTTTTAAATTTGTGCCTGTAACAATAAAGTGCAAAGCGATTTTGGTAAACACTTTGGGCTCAACATCGGCACGTGTTGCATCAATGTGCACTTCACAATTTTGCACTGCTTGGCGTGATTTTTTTAAAATACTGACCACATCAAAGTTGCTGCAGCCACCTAAGCCCATCAGTAGCATTTCCATTGGCCGCACACCCATATTGCGCCCACCACTGTCTTCCGGACCATCCATAACCAGCGCATGACCACTGCCTGACTCAGCTAAAAACATCGCCTGTTCAACCCACTTCACCCGCGCCTGCATAATGACTCTCCTGTTATGCCCTGTAAAAGCAGCAAGCTTACCACAGCGCTCACTGCCACTGGCTCTGAGATAAAGGCTTTAAAAACCTTGAAAAACGTGACCTTCTTCACAATCCTGGAAAAACCTTGCCTTAAGTAGGCTTATCTTTATGATTAGTACGGCACACTTGTAGGGATAACAAAAACGACAATAATAATAATAATAATAAAAACAAAAGTACTTGCCTCGCTTTATTAAGGCTTGATTCACTCTTGGGGTACCGCACGCATGGTTGCCATTACACTGACACCAAAAATTAAGAACATTGATAAAATACTTGAACACTGCCACAAACGTCGTTTTGCTAGCAAAAGCACTATTATTTATGCAGGGGATAGCTGCGAGTCATTATTTTTCATTTTGCAGGGCTCTGTTACCATTTTAATTGAAGATGATGATGGTAAAGAAATGATTATTGCTTACCTAAATCCGGGGGATTTTTTTGGTGAGCTTGGCTTGTTTAATAGCAGCAACAAAGATGAGCAAGAGCGCAGCGCTTGGGTGCGCACTAAAACTGAATGTGAAGTTGCTGAAATCAGTTATGCCAAATTTCGCGAACTCACCGAGCAAGATCCGACAATGCTGTATGCCTTGGGCAACCAAATGGCTGATCGCTTGCGCAACACCACCCGTAAAGTGGGCGACCTAGCCTTTTTGGATGTGACTGGCCGTGTTGCTGGAGCACTATTAGAGCTGTGCAGACAGCCCGATGCCATGACCCACCCAGATGGCATGCAGATTAAAATTACCCGCCAAGAAATTGGCCGCATTGTTGGCTGCTCGCGGGAAATGGTCGGGCGCGTATTGAAAAACCTTGAAGAGCAAGGATTGGTCGATGTTAAGGGTAAAACCATGGTGGTGTTCGGTACGCGTTAGCGCCTAGCAGCAATTTCAGATTAGGCCTGTGTAGTCATACTCAGGCCTTTTTTATGCCTAACGATGCACCGGGCGCTTTTGCAACTTGCGCTGTAAAGTGCGTCGGTGCATGCCTAACGCCCGCGCCGTAGCCGATATATTACCGTCATGTTCAGCTAAAATACGCTGAATATGCTCCCATTGCACACGATCAACTGACATCGGGTTTTCAGGGATCAGGGTGGCCAAATCTGCATGATCAGACAACAACGCAGCCAATACATCGTCAGCGTCGGCCGGCTTGCACAAGTAATTGGCAGCACCGCGCTTAATCGCTTCAACAGCAGTGGTGATACTCGAATAGCCGGTTAAGATCAGCACTTTCATCTGCGCATCCAACTCCAGCAGTTTAGGTAAGAGCACTAAACCCGAGTCGCCTTCCATTTTTAGATCCAACACTGCTAAATCCGGCATATCGACTTTGGCTAATGCTAAGCCCTCATCTGCCGAACTGGCTATGGATACTCGCAAGCCTCGGCGTGACATTGCGCGTGCCATAACTCGGGTAAAGGTTTCATCATCATCTACTAATAATAAATGCGGCTGTTCTTCACCTTCAAATAGGTTTTCCTCAGTCACTTGCATCTCCTCACTTAAAGCATTGTATGCATCCGCGGCAAACGTAACTCAGTCAACGTTCCCCCGCCCTCTTGGTTATACAATTTTACCGTCCCCCCTGCACGGGTAACGCTAATCTGACTTAAAAATAGCCCCAAACCAAAACCTTTGCCCTTGGTGGTAAAAAAAGGTTTGCCCAATTGTTCAGCTATGGCCAAAGGAACGCCTGCGCCATAGTCACGAATAGTAATCAGCACCCACAGCTGATTCCAACTTAAGCGTATCAGCAGATTATCTGGACAGGCGTCTGCAGCATTGTTGAGTAGATTTAATAGCGCCTGGGTTAAATCCACCGGCGGCATCAAGGTTGGCGCCACACCCTCGCCAAGCAATTGATAGCGGTAGGTGGTCTCTGGGCGCATTAAATGCCAACGTTGCAAGGCTGCTTCTAGCCAGCTGGTCACACTTTGCTCAGCAATGGTTTGGCGGCGATCAGCTTCAGCCGCGCGCACCAAATGCTGCAAAGTTCCTTTACACATCTTTACCTGCTCTTGCAGTAAAGCTAAATCCTCTTGTAGCTCAACCTCCGCGCGATGCTCATGGCGCAACTCCGTTAACAACACACTCATGGTCGCTAAAGGTGTGCTCAATTCATGGGCAGCACCAGCAGCCTGAGTCGCTACAGCCAGTAATTGCTGATCGCGCATGCTGTCTTCGCGGCGCGCGGCTCGCAGCTGATCTTGCTCACGCACCGCTTGCGACATTTTCGCCACAAAAAAAGTAATAAAGGCTGCCGATAAAGCAAAGTTGAGCCACATACCAAACAGATGCAGGGTAATCAGTAGCTCACCCACTTGCTCCCCTTGCAAATGTAAGGGGCGATACCAAATCAGCAAAGCAGTATAACCACTCAAAGCTAAACCGCTGAGCACTATGGAATAAAGCCAAGGCAAGGTTGCTGCAGCAATAGTTAAGGGCACTAAGTAATAGGCCACAAAGGGGTTAGTAGAGCCACCCACGTAGTACAGCAGACCACTGTGAATAAACAAGTCCATCGCCAAGTGTGCAGCAAACTCAAACTCAGTGACCGGCCAGCTGGCACGCAAGCGTAAGCCAGTCAAAATACACATGCTCAAAGATAGCCCCAAGAGCACCAGTAGCGGCAGCCAGGCCAAAACCACCAGCCCGCTCATATAGGCAAAGCCGAGCGTACCTGCCTGCGCCGCAAGAACTAAAAGACGTATCCAGGTCAAGCGCCATAAGTTCTGCCGGCTGGCAGATAACAGCTGTGTGGGTGCTTGCATAATTTCTCCTTAACAGCCCTAGAGTATAACCGCCCAACGGTTAAACGCTGCAAACTGCGACCCATAGTCACAGAAAACACCGACAAGGAACCACCAACTGACTATACTGTCAGTATCTGCAGTAGCTAAGATTTCCACGGAGTGATTATGATCAAGCGATTACGCGCCACACCTTTTGCCCTATTTTTGGCCATGCTCAGCGCCAGTCCTGCGCTATTAGCCAACGAGCAACCCTATAATCAAGTGTCTTTGCGCGCCGAAGCCCAACAGGAAGTCGCGCACGATCAAATGCAAGTCATCCTCTACACCGAGGCTCAGGATACTGACCCTGCCCGCCTCGCTGAAACAGTAACCCAAGCGTTAAATCAGGCGGTTGCAAAGGCCCGCCAGCAAGCGCACGTTAATGTAAAACTGGGCAACCGCAGCAGCCACCCTGTGCATGACAGTAAAGGCCAAAAAATCACTGCTTGGCGCGAACGTGCAGAACTACGCTTAGAAAGTACGGACTTCTCCGAGCTATCAGCACTCACTGGCGAACTGTTAAAAACATTAAAAATGGCCAACATGCAATTTAGCATTGCCCCCAAAACACGAATCAGCAGCGAAGACCAACTGCTCAAAGAAGCCATTAGCGCATTCCAAGACCGCGCTCAACTAATCACTGTAGCCTTAGGCGGCAGCAGCTATAAAATAGTGAGTTTAAACTTAAACAGTAATGGTTTTTCACGCCCACCAATGTATGCGCGCTCAGCTAAAATGCTCTCGGCATCAATGTCTGACGAAGCAGCTGTGATACCTGAAATAGAAGCCGGTAGCAGTCAAGTGAGCATCATTGCTGATGGCATTATTGAGGTTTCTCGCCCTTAAAACAGAGTAGTTTAGACAGCACTGGGCATACTCCTAGCGCTGCTTGGACCGCGACAATTGAAGAACGAGAGTTGCTCTAGACGTATAGCCAAACAACATTAATAAGAATAATTCGCACTACTGTTTACATTTCAAATGAGAATCGTTAGCATGCTCGACATTCTTATTTGGAGTCTGTTATGCGCATCCCATTCACGTATTCACTTCTAGCCTGCTCGGTACTCGCCAGCAGCACTGCTTTTGCCAATCCTACCCCTGCCCAATTGGATCCAACGGTAGTCACTGCCTCTGGTTTTGAACAAAAAATCACTGATGCGCCAGCCAGTATTTCCGTGGTGAGCAACGCTGATCTGCAGAAAAAACGCTACAGCAACCTTGCCCAAGCTTTAGAAGATGTGGAAGGTATTGATATCAAGCAAGGCACTGGTAAAACCGGTGGCTTAAATATCAGCATTCGTGGGATGCCCAGTGACTATACGCTCATTCTGATTGATGGCCGCCGACAAAATCCTGCGGGTAACGTAACGCCGAACGGCTTTAACGAAACCTCAACCAGCTTTATGCCGCCCATGTCGGCGATTGAGCGCATTGAAGTGATCCGTGGCCCTATGTCGACGCTCTATGGCTCTGACGCCATGGGCGGGGTGATCAACATCATCACCAAGAAAGTTGCCAGCGAGTGGTCCGGTAGCATCAGCACTGATTACACCTACCAAGAAGAGCGTGACTTTGGTGACACCGGCGGCACCAGCTTTTATGCCAGCGGCCCGCTTGTGGATGGTTTGCTGGGCATGAACGTGCGCGGTAGTTTTTTTGATCGGCAAAAATCCGACCTTACCTATGGCAGCGGAATTGATGTCAGCAAGCGTGGTCCGTCACCAGTTGAAGCACAAAACTTTAATCTTGGTGCACGTTTGAACTTCACTCCGCACGATGATCATGATTTTGCTTTGGACTTTGAAAAAGGTCGTCAGCGATACAATAATGATGAGTGCCAGCTCGGTACGCTTGATGGGCAGAATAACACTTGTACCGGAACGTCAACTTCAGCCAACGGCTATACCGATGAACAAAAATTTGAGCGTAATCAGTATGCTTTAACTCATACAGGTCGCTTTGCTTTAGGTACTTTAGACAGCGCTATCACTTACAATATGACCGAAACCTTGGGGCGTACCAATCCAGGCACTATAGGCTCACTCACAAACCCTAAGCTTCCAGGTGTTATTGCCGGTAATAAACGCACACTCAAGTCCAAGGATCTTATTTTAGATACCAAATTTGTTGCTCCTATCACTGAGAACAACATCACCACAGTGGGCGCGCAATACACTGATTCTAAGCTGGAAGATGGCATTGCTACAGACAGATTCCAACAAGAGTCAGCGGCAGTTTTTGCTGAAAACGAATGGCATATGACTGAAGACCTTGCTCTAACTTTAGGTGGCCGTTATGACCGTCACCAAGCATTTGGTGGCAACTTTAGCCCCCGCGCTTATTTAGTCTGGAACACTACCGACAACTGGACCTTGAAGGGGGGCGTGAGTAAAGGCTATAAAACTCCTGATCTCAATGCATTACATAACGGCGTCAATGGTGTCACTAAACAAGGTGAAGTAATCACCATTGGTAACCCTAACCTCAAGCCAGAAAAAAGCACCAGTACTGAGCTAGCCGCTTACTATGATAACTTGGCCAACTTTAACGCCAACGTCACCCTATTCCACAACAAATTCAAAGACAAAATCAGCTCAGGTCCAAGTATTGCCTGCAACTTCAATACCAATAATTCTTGCTCGCAAGATATCAACGTCGATGACGCTGTTACCAAAGGTGTTGAGCTCGCAGCACAGTGGTACTTCACAGACGACTGGAGTGTTAAAGGGAACTACACCTACACCGATAGTGAGCAAAAAAGTGGTGATAATAAAGGCGCACAACTGACTAACACGCCACGTCACTTAGCCAACGCCAGCTTAAACTGGGAAGCCAGTGACAAGCTTAAGCTCTGGTTAAATGCGGAGTACCGCGGTGAACGCTCACGCTTTACCAGTAAATATGCAAATTTAAGTGATGGTGGAAAATACTCTACAGACCAATCAATTTACAACACTCTTGGCAGCAAAACTAAGGCCTATACCCTGTTCCATTTAGGCGGTTCTTACCAAGCGACTGATGCATTAACCTTTAATGCAACCATCTATAACTTGCTCAATAAAGACTTTGTCAAAGGTAAGGCTTATACAACTTATAGCTATAAAAAAGATAAGGCTGGGAACCTCATTACAACCGAAGGCACAGCCTACGGCACCGACTACAGCCATTCAGGTCGTTCCACCACTGGCTCGATCGAAGAAGGTCGTCGCCTGTGGATGTCCGCCACCTATCAGTTCTGATAAATCTAGAGCGCAAATAAAAACCCCCGCTAACACTCAGTGCTAGCGGGGGTTTTAGTTTGATAGACTTACAAGTAATAGGACCTCAACGGCGGGAAGCCATTAAACTCTACCGAGCTGTAACTAGTGGTGTACGCACCAGTCGACAACCAGTACAAGCGGTCTTCACTGGCCAAGTTCAATGGCAAACCATATTTGTAGTTCTCGTACATAATATCGGCGCTGTCACAGGTAGGGCCGGCAATCACCACATCTTCCAGCTCGCCCTGCTTTTCTGTCCAAATCGGAAACTTAATCGACTCGTCCAGTGTTTCAATCAAGCCTGAGAACTTACCCACATCGGTAAACACCCAGCGCTCCACCGCGGTGCGCGATTTGCGTGAAACCAGCACCACTTCACTGACCAAAATACCGGCGTTAGCAATCAACGAACGGCCCGGCTCCAGAATAATCTCGGGTAATTCATCACCAAAATCTTCTTTT
>RRZU012241583.1_pt1 | contig 29326 bp, 23 predicted proteins | sample 2165561 | NCBI WGS metagenome assembly RRZU01 (sample SAMN10456909, study PRJNA506462) | wastewater metagenome | isolation source: wastewater sludge | place: USA: Moscow, Idaho | reverse complement strand
CGGGTCGTCGTCAAGAAAAGACCAGTTACAACGTATACGAGTGTGTCACTGATGGATGCATTGTCAAGACATGTGACCATGTCCCGCCGGAGGGGGCGGCTGACATAGTATTGCCGACAAAATGGCGGCGATCTGATACTATCCAGAATCGTCAACCGCATCTGATAAGCAGATGACACCAGATGGATCTCAACTGCTTGATGAACACCGCAGGCGAGGACGGGGAAACTGAACGGAGCCAGGGGTCCGTTCACATGATTTGGTTTATTCGGACGATTGTTTACGTCCTGATGGCAGGGCTGCGGCGGTCGCTGCGGGTCGCTGCGGGTCGCTGCGGTCCTTTATGCGCTGGCTGGCCATGCCCTGCTGCCGGCCCCGGTCCGCGCCGATGAGGTCAGGCCGCGCTTTGAGCTTTTGCATCTATGGGCCACCAGCGAAGAGGCCTATGCCCTGCGCGCGGTGAGCGACCCGGTCCGAGCCAGCGGTGTCGACTGGAGCGAAAGCTGGGTCACGACGAATTTTCTTGGGGTCAGGGAACAGTTCGCCCAGCGTCTGGCGCTGGGCGTTCCACCCAGCGGCCTGTTCTGGCTTGGGGGCGATGAGGCCGAGGATCTGTTCGAGCAGAAACTGTTCCGGCTTTTCCCGAACCGGGTTGGTGAGCGGGCGTTTTCCGATGAGCTGATCCCCGAAATCTACCAGCGGGTCCGCGAGGGCGATTCAATCAGGCTTTTGCCGGTGGGGATCCATCTGCAGAACCGGATGCTCTATAATGGCGATGTTCTCAGGCGGCTGGGGCTGGCCATGCCCGAAAGCTGGCAGGACCTGCTGAACATCGCGCCCACTCTGAGGAAGAATGGCGTTCATGCAGTCGTCTTTTCGGATCAGCGATGGCAGATGCGGTTCTTCATCACCTCGATCATGGCCGAGCAATTCACCTTTGAGGACATGCGCGAGTTTCTGGCCGGAACCGGTTCGGCAGGGAAGTACGAGCCGCAATTGCGGCGATCGATCGAGATCTTTCTTGCCTTGCGTCCCTATGCCTCGCCGTTGTCGCGCGATCTGAACTGGGCGAATGTGGTTGAGCATGTCGCCAGCGGCGGTTCCTTCGCAGCTTTCCTCGGCGATTTCGTGGCGCCGATACTGCGACGCTATCCGGCCGTCCACTGCGCGGCCGCGCCCGGCAATGACTATGTGATCTGGTCGTTCGACGCCATCGCGCTTGTCACCACCGAGGACCCGGCGGTGATCGCCGGTCAGGACCGGCTGATCGAGACGGTCATCAAGCCCGAAGTCAGGCACGAATATATCCTGCGCAAGGGCGGCATTCCCGCCTATCGTGGATCGGATATTCGCCAGATGGACGCCTGTTCGCAGGCCTCGATGGAAAGCTGGAAAATGGCGGATATCAAGGTGCTGCTGACGGCTTCGCAATGGCTGCAAACTCTGGATATCGCCGCAAGCATCCTGCGGCCGGCATGGTGGGATCCCGATGCGGAGGCGGCGACCACCACCACCGATCTGATCACGGCGATCGACCTGATGAATCAGCGGGACAGACCCGCTCCGGCTGATCGCTGATGCGCGGCCCGGACAGCCTTGGCACAAGGTTCCGCAGATGGCTGCGCGCGCAGCCGCCGCAAAACCCGGCTGATGTCTGGGCGTTCTGCGCCTATGGCATCGTCGTTGCCGGCGTGATCATCGCCTACAGCATGTCCGCGACCATCCTGTCGATGAACAAGCTGCAGATCATAAATTTCGACCTGCTGCAGATCTGGCGGGAAATTTCGCGCAACATCGAATTCGTGATCGGCAGCCCGACGGACCAGATTGCCAACCCGGCCCTCTATGCCGACATCCAGGCCAATCTTGGCCGGCTGATTGATGCCGGGGCGCAGAGCGAGCTGGCCTTTCGCAAGACGCTTGACGGATCGCATCTGCTGCGCAGCGTTTTCCAGTTTGGCCAGAATATTCAGGATGAGCGGCTGCGGGCGCTGGGGGCCCATCCCGAGCTTGCCCGACTGGCCATCGAAATGCGCGATGCGCCCTATGCCGGCTTCAGCACGGGCTTTGTCTATTGGCCGGCGGATGTCGTCATTTCCATCAAGGGCGAGCGGTATATGGCGCCACTGCTTGAGCGCATGCGCCTGCTGGACAGCCAGTCGCAGTTTCTGCTGCGGCTTCTCTATATTGAAACCGCCGCTCTGCTTGCGATCATGTCGGCCTGCCTTATTGCGATCTGGCTCAGGTTTCTGCGGCCCGCGATCCGGCATCTGGCAAATACGCGCAAGGAATTGCAATTCGTGCTGGATAATGCGCCGGCCGCCATTTTCAGCTTTTCGCCTGACGGTGCGTATATTTCGGCGAACCGGAACTATCTGGAATTCGTCGGTCTCTCGGATATGTCGCAAATACGCGGCAAGATGATATCGGAGGTGCTGGGGCAGGGGGCGTGGCAGAAGATCCAGCGCCAGATCGAGGCGACCCGGCTGCAATCTGCGCAGAAATTCGAAGTCGAAGGCGAAACCGGCAACGGCCATAACCAGTTGTTGGTGTCTTATGAAATTCATCAATCCCTCAGCGGCGATATCGAGGAAATCGTCGCGCTGGTGATTGATATCACCGAGCTGGATCAGGCCCGCCACGCGATGCGGCTCAGCGAGGAAAGGCTCCGGATCACGCTGGATTCCATCGGCGACGGGGTCATCTCGACCGATGTCGAGGGCAGGGTGGTGGAAATCAATCCCAAGGCTGCGTCACTGACCGGCTGGTCCCCCGATGAGGCCCGAAACCTGCCGCTTGCCGAGGTGCTCCATATCGTCAATGCCGGCACCTATGCCAAGGCCGCCGATCCGGTCGAGCGGGTGCTGCGCGAAAACGCGGAGATCGGCTTTGCCAATGAGACATTGCTGCTGTCGCGTGACGGCAAGGAATATCAGATCGCCGATTCCGGCGCTCCGATTCGCGACCGGCATGGCCGAACGGTGGGCGTGGTTCTGGTCTTTCGCGACGTCACCGAGGAATATCGGCTGCGCAACGCGCTGCGCCAGACCGAAAAGCTGCAGGCGCTCGGGCTTCTGGGCGGCGGGGTCGCGCATGATTTCAACAATCTTCTGGCCGGCATTCAGGGCAATCTGGACCTGATCTCGATCAGCGAGGCGGCCGGTCGCGATGCCGGGCTTTTCGCCCAGATCGACGAGATCGCGCGTCTGGTCCGTCGCGGGGCAGGGCTGACGGACCAACTGATGCAGTTTGCGCAGATGAAGCCGCCCAGGAAGGCGCCGGTCGATCTGCATCAACTGGCCGAGGAATGCGTCCAACTGCTTCGCCGGACCACGGACAAGCGGATTGCCTTTGAAATCACGGATCAAAGCCAGAGCTCGAGCGTGCTGGGTGACGACAGCGTGCTGCAGGCGGCGATCATGAACATCCTGCTGAATGCCGTCGACGCGATCGAGGGCGCCGGATTGGTGCAGGTCGAGATCGCGGATATGACCGCCGAGGAGGCCCGCGAGATCCTGCACGAGCGCGGCCGGGCCGATCGCTATGTCACCGTCCGCATCCGCGATTCCGGCAAGGGCATTGCCGACAAGGATCTGCCCCATGTGTTCGAGCCGTTCTTCACCACCAAAGAGCCGGGCAAACGCGTCGGCCTCGGCCTGCCGGCGGCTTATGGAACCATCCGCAATCACGGCGGCGATATCAAGATTGCGACCATGCCGGATGCGGGAACCGTGGTGACGCTGGTCCTGCCGGCCTGTTCGCTTCGGGATGCCGCATTGAAGGTGGCGACCGCCCCGGATGACACGATGCCGCGCAAGGGCGAATTGACGGTTCTGTTTGCCGATGACGAGGCAACCTTGCGCGAAACGGCCCGCGTGCTTCTGAAACACGCGAATTGCCGCGTGATTCTTGCCGAAAATGGCCGCGATTGTCTGGACAGGTTCAGGCGCGAGCAGGACAGTATCGACCTTGTCATCATCGACCTGAACATGCCGGTGATGAGCGGCGCCGAGGCGATGGCCGAGATCGTGAAACTCGCCCCCGCCACGAGGATCATCGTCACCAGCGGCTATGGTCGCGAGAGCCGGGCCGAACTGATGTCGGGAAACGGCAATATCCGCTTCATGAAGAAACCCTATCCGTTCAGTGAGCTGATCAAGGAGATCAAAGCCTTCATGTCGGACCCGGATGGCAGGGGATAGGGCGCCGCAAAGCGCCGGGTGGCTGGCGGGCGATCCGCCGGGGCATCGTCAGGATATTGGGGCCTGCCGGAAAACCCGCGGGCGGCACGGAACGTCCCTGCCGCGAGGGGGTGTCAGGACGCCGCGCGTGGCGGCGTCCTGACGGATCGGATCACAGGATATCGTAGGTGCCATAGATCAGGATCGTGCTGGACGCATCCAGCGTGATCAGGGTGCCCTCCGAAGTCTCGGTGACCTCGTAGGACGCGCCCCCCAGATCGAGGATGTCGAGGCCGGCATCGAAGGCGCTGATCGTGTCGTGCCCGTCACCGGCCCGGAAGATGATCGTGTCCGTCTCGCCATCGCCGGGCGCGCCGAGATCGTAGAAGCGGTCGCCGCAGGTGATCAGGTCATCGCCGCCACCGCCGCGCAGCGTGTCGGTGCCCGGGCCGCCCTCCAGCGTATCATTGCCGGAACTGCCCGTCAGCTGGTCATTTCCCCAGCGCGCGCCCCATAGGATGCCCTGCTCGCCACGGACCTCGGCGCCGCTGGCATCGATGGTGTCGTTGCCCTCATGGGTCCAGCCCAGCTCGAAGCCGCGGAAGCGGACGGTATCGGTGTCACCGGCCTCGTTCACCCGGACGGTGCCGGTGCCGGTCATGGCGCCGTCGGCCCGGACCACGTCGATATCGACGAATGTGCCCGGCGTCCCCTCTCCGGACCCGTAATGGGCCCAAAGGTTGACCAGATCGTGGCCATCGCCACCGGTCAGCAGGTCATCCCCCGGCGCGAGCCACGAGGCGTCGCCGCCGCCCCAGCGGATATTGTCATTGCCCGCGCCGCCATTGACCGTGTCATTGCCGCGAGATGCGTCCACATGGTCATTGCCATTGCCGCAGAACACCACATCGTTGCCGTCGCCCGGATCGACGAAGTCATCAAAGCTCGATGTGGCGATATTGTCGTTGCCGCCGCCGCCGAAAAAGCTAACACCGCGCGTGCCCTCCAGGGCTTGCGTGATGGCTCCGGCACGGAAGACGTCGTTGCCATTGCTGCCATAGATCTGCTCGATGCCGTCGAAGGTCACGCGAACGGAGGTGTTGACCGCCCGGTCATAGGCAAAGCCGGAATCCCAGCTGGTCATCATGATATTCATCGCGCGGCCATCCAGCCGCAGCAGATCGCCATAAGCAAATCCGTCATCCCGGCTTTGATTGGCGTAGTAGTTGGGGTCAAAATTATCGCCGAGCCCGTCGATGAATTGCGAACCATGGGCGTAGCTCCAGCGGATCAGGTCGTCTCCTTGGGTGGGCATATATATGCTCCTTGTTTGAAATTTGCTACCTTCGGGTCAGAACCGTCTGACCCGCTAACTTGCGAAGCACATGTCGTCGGATTGGGTCCGACGGGGTTTATCGCCGACTTGGGCGCTGGAATGCACAAACCGTCTCCGACCTGAACGGCAATGCGCTGCCATCAGGAGTTGGGTTGCGTCATCAGTGCTGTAACGGAAAAACTCTAAGCGACCGTTAATCTCAACAGATCGGCGAAAACTTCGGGAATTTCATCGATGTCGAAGAAAGTCCCGATTCTGGCCTGTTTGCACAGGTTTTCTTTTGACGAGTCGATTTTTTCGATCACGACCCGTGAAAGGCGAGGCATATCCGGCAATTCATCGCGGCTGATCGCCGTATAGCCGACGAATACTTCGGATGAATATTCGGATAGCGACATGGGTGTCACGAAGGTGGTCGAGATCATGTCCGACGGCCTTGGCGAAAAGCTCAGGATGACATAGCCATTCCGCTTGAGTTTCAAGCAGATACCGCGATATTCGCGATCCCTGAGCGAGGTTCCGGGCGGATAGAACGAAGCCGGCGCATAGCCGCGCATGATCAGGGCACGATTGAGCCTTGAGACCTTGAACAGCCTGCGAATGATGGTGTTCTTGCGGGCGCCGCACCATTGCCAGGCGGCATAGGCCCCCTCGTCCAGCGCCCCCGATTCGTTGAAGTAGTCCTGATCCCGAGCCGCGAAGCCAAGCGCCGAAAGCCATTCCTCGCGGTGTGAGAACTGGGCGGTTGCCCCCCGTGCCTGCAGCATTTCGCGCAGCAGGTCCTCGGTCAGGGGTTCAAGCAGGATACGCGCATCGACCCGAAAATAGTCGCAGATCTTTCTCAGGATATGCGGTTTTGGAAAGCTGCTGCCGCGCAGATAGCGCTGATATTGGATGCGGCCAATATCAAGATCCGCCGCGGCTTTTGCCTGAGTGCCCTTGAGCGAAGTCAAAAGGCGAAGGTTCTGACCAAAGACCGGCAGGGCCGATGCGGGAGAGCGCTCACAGGGCGCAACTGGGCTCGCCATGAGTTCTGTTATCTTTTGATGAAGGCGCGCGTTCATGATTTTCGTTTGCCTCATATTCGGGTTTATCGGCCGCAGATATTTCCGGTGTCCGGAAATCCCGCAGCCGCAGCTTGCCTGCCCATCGAGAGCGGAATGCCATGCTTTTGGCGAAGCGCTGACGCTATGGTTTCTGATGCAACCATTTTCCTGCGTTTGTTCCGCAGTAACCGGGCGAGTATCGTTAAACTATATACGTGCTAGTAGCACATACATTGACATAAATCAAATCTTTCAGATGAGCCGCTCACGATCCGGGCGAGTTTTCGCTGACGCTCGGGGGCGCCGATCTGCCAGTTCTCCGCCTGCTTTGGCCCCGTGTCACCGGATCATTCAAGATCGGCTTTCCATCTGATTTTTCTGACGGAGAGGGAATGAAAATGCATGAAGGCGTCGAGGCGCGGCAAGCGGCAAGAGGCATGACCCGGGGCTATCCGCCAGAGAGCAGCCGCCTGTCGTCCCTGGCCGTGATTGCCTGCCGTGGACGGTCGCCGGCTACGCCTGGGGTGCGAATGCGGGGTATGATTCGTTTGAGCCGAGGGGCTGCATGCCGCCTCACCGCGTCGGACGGCTGGCGCGCGGTTGCCGATCGCCAGACAGGTCAGCGCCGTTGCGGCCTCGTCGGCCGGAAACGCGGCCGCCCCCTGAGGGGCTTCCGGGTCACGGGGTTCGGTTTGGCAGTGATGTGGGCGGATCGCAGGATCAAAGGCGTGAAGCAAGATCAGCTCTTGCCACGCCTGATGCCGGGCTGGAATGGTGAAGGTGAATGGGGCGGTCCATTTCCTCGCAAGGCCACCGCGCTCGGCGGGGCCATCTGCGATGTGGCGCGCGCCTGCATAGGCGTTCAGCGCCGCGCGGGTTCTGGCCGCAGCCTCGTGGCCCAGACCTATCCGCGTTTTCGATCTTCGTAGTTCCGAAGATCTGCAAAGGTCACATGCTGGCTTCTGTTCCCATCCGCTTCCTGAGGAGTCGCAGAGAGTCGAGAAACCGTTTCACAAGAGAAAGCCCGCCGGCAGGCAGTCATATTCAAGTCTTGTTGAGTGTATGGTGGAGTTCTTGGTTGTTATTGAGATATCTGCGAATTTGTGGCGGCAGTCCCTCCTGATTGTTTTGTTTCCTGTGCAATGATCGGATGCTTCACGGGCTTGTCGTTCCCAGTGGCAGCCCCGCCGCCTCATGCGGCAATCGGCGGCGGCGCCATGGCAGGCATCACGGTTTCGCTCTGCTTCCAGAGAACTCAAGCCCGGCTTGACGAGTCCGGGTAAGGGATATCCGGCAGATCTTCTAGTTTTGCGGGTTGTTCGATACTCTGGGCACGATCTTCCGATCCTTGCTGACCTCATCTCTATCGATGAGCCTCTTCAGATTACTCCGGCAGTTGCCTGCGGGGCCAGATTCACAATTGATCAGGACTGCATCAAAATTGTAGCAGCCCGGAAATCGCGCCTTCCGCATCCGGTCGGAGCAGCGCCGGGCCCCCCTTCCGACCGGCAAACCGCAAGGTGGCCCATGGTGCGCGCGCATGCAGAACCCGTTTGGCGTTGTCGGGTTTTGCGGTAGGCTATAGCTACAGGACGTATGCTATGGTGGCGGCAGGATGGCCAACGACGCGCGCGTAAATCTTTTGGACAGTCGAGCTTTTGCTTCAGCCGTGTTGCTGGAAAAGATTTTCCGCAACGCCTATGAGAACAGGCGCTCGTCGGAAGTGCAGCCGTTGCAATGGTCGATCATGAGATATCTGGTCCATGCGAGCGAGGATCGCCGCACGGTTGTCTGGCTGGCCAGCTTTCTTGGGATGACGCATGCGCCGGTGGCCCGGGCGGTCAAGACGCTGCTGGCGCGCGGATATGTCGATCAGCAGGACAATCCCACGGACGGGCGCAGCAGGATTCTCAGTCTTTCCAAGGCGGGCTGGTGCCAATTGCAGGCAGATCCGCTGCTGTCCGTGGCCGAGCGTATCGACATGCTGGATGAAAGTGAAAAACGTGCGCTGGCATCGGTCGTGAAACAACTGATTCCGCAAGATATCCCAGGACAATAGAAAATGGCTTCCATTCTGGTGCTCGAAGATAGTCCAACGGTCAGCGACCCGCTGCGATCCTTGCTCGAGAGTGACGGGCACGAGGTCGCCGTTTGTCAGGATGCCGCCTCGGCAATGGCGTTCATCGACAGAAACAGGGCGCTGGATCTGGCCCTTGTCGACTACTGGCTGGAGCACGGAACCTCCGAGTCCGTCCTGGCGACGCTGCATGACAAACGTCCGGATGTGCGCGTCGTCCTGATTACTGGCGGCAGCCGCGATGTCAGCGTCGAGACGACCCAATGGCTGGGCGCGCTCGACGGAATAGACGGGTTCTTGCAAAAGCCATTCTCGCGCCGCGAGATACAGGCGGTTATCCGGCAGTTCTGCGGCTGAGGCTTTGATCCGGCACTGTGACCGGCTTCGCCGGGGCAATGTGGTCGAGGGTTCGGACAGGTGAGCCATCGAATCATCCCCCCGTCACGTTTCACCGCGCCGTTGGACCGGCGATCGCCTTTGCCGCCACATCACCGCCACGATCACGGCGAAACGCTGGAGGGCGCCCGCCTCATCTGCCCCTCTGCCGGGCGGTGCGCGGCGTTTCGCCATACCAGCGCTGATAGGCGCGGGTGAAGACGCTGGGATCGGCAAAGCCCAGGGCCAGCGTGATCTGGGACAGGGGCAGCCGGGTCGCCGTGACCAGGGACAGCGCCCGCGCCCGGCGCCAGTCGTCCATCAGCGCGGTAAACGAGGTCCCCTCCTGCTTCAGCCGCCGCTGCAGCCCGCGCGGCTCGATCCTGAGTTGAGTCGCCAGACTGTCCAGCGTGCAGCCTCCGAACTCCATCTGGCGCGCGATCTCGTGTCGCGCGGCGGCAGCGATGCTGTCCGACCCCTCCAGCCGGGTTGCGGTGAAATAGCGTCGGATGATCGCGTGATAGGCCGTATCGCTCTGCACGATCCGGCGGTCGAGGATGGCGGCGTCGAAATGCAGCGCGTTCTGCTCGGCGCCGAAGCGGACCGGGCAATGGAACCACGCCTCGGCGCTGGGACGCAGCGGATCCGCGACCTGACGCAGGCTGACCTCGATCAGATCAAGGGGCGCATTGCCGACCCGTTCGATGATGTTGCGCGCCAGCCCCAGCGCGAACAGGATCAGGTGGTGAACGCCCGGTGGCTGCGACAGCGTGTCGATCACCGCCGTCGCGACGCCGTCCTCTTCGGTCACCCGCGCGATGACGGCATTGCTGTGGATCACCATGTTTTCCGCGATGCCATCGACCACGCCACGCAGATCCGGCGCCATCCGGGTGACGAGCCCCAGCGGCCCGAGGGCCTCGAGAGGCTGGCAATCCGCCAGCCGCAGGGCAAGATCGGGCATGTCCCAGACCAAGGCGCAATGCGCCAGCAGCGCACAAAGCTGGGCAAAGTCGATCCGTTCGTCCGGTCGGCGCAGCAGGGCCATGCTCAGCCCGACCGCGCGCATCGCGGCCTCAAGATCGGTCCCTTGCTGTTTGGCGAGCTGCTGAAGATCCTTCAGGGAACCCGCCCGGCTATAGTAGCGCTCCATCCCCCTCCCCGGAGATCGAAACCGAGAGCTACAGGTTAGGCGTGATCCGGCGACAAGTCACCCGTTGCCGGTCATCGGCTATGCGGGCAGGGCAAAGGCGATGATGTAATCCGCCTAGTCGTTCGGATTATAGCGTGCGCCGCCGGCGGTCAGGACGATACCGAGCAACCCCAGAAGAAGCCCGAACAGCCACAGGAGGATATGGGGACCGCCCCCGACGGAACGCTCATTCATGATGGCTCTCCTATCCTGATCATTGTTGCGGTTTCAGACGCGGCCGGGTCGGCATCCGATCCGACCGCCATGTTCACCGCCGTCTGGAAAGGAAGCCGGCAATGCGGTTGGCAAGAGCTCCCCAAGGCGGGCCGAGGCTTTCAAACACGTTGATGAAGCCGATCTTGTGGACAGAACGAGCATGGCTGAAGCGCCGGAAGCCGTCATGGCCGTGATAGCCGCCCATGCCGCTTGCGCCGACCCCTCCGAAGGACATGCTTTCTTGCGCTGCGTGCAGCATGGTGCCATTCAGCGTCACGCCACCCGAGATCGACCGATCCAGAATTCCTTTTAGCCTCTGGCTGTCTTTACTGAATGCATACAAAGCAAGCGGACGTTCGCGCGCGTTGATGTAAGCTGCGACCTCTTCGAGCGTGTCATAAGCGATGATCGGCAGAATGGGGCCAAAGATTTCCTCTCTCAGCAACAAGCTGGCGTCGGGTGCGTCGATAACGACGGTGGGCGGGATTTTGCGGAATTCCGCAGCACCGTCATCCTCAAGCTGAAGAATTCTGGCGCCGCCAAGGCGCGCTTCCTCGATGGCGCCAGCCAGACGGGCGTAATGGCGGGGCGAAATAATCGAACTGTAATCGGAGTTATTCGCGAGGCTCGGATATTTGGCCCGTGCCTCGGCGATGATCGCTTCGGCGAATTCATTGACCTTGGCGCGGGGCACCAGCGCATAATCCGGCGCAATGCAGGTCTGGCCGGCATTGAGGAATTTGCCAAAGGCAATGCTCTTCGCCGCTTTCCGGACCGCATAGTCGTCGCAGAGGATGACCGGCGATTTGCCGCCCAACTCCAGCGTCACCGGCGTCAGGTTCGGGGCCGCCGCCTGCATGACCTTGCGCCCGACGGCGGTCGAGCCGGTAAAGACCAGATGGTCAAAGGGCAGGCTGGAAAAAGCCGCCGCCATCTCGGCATCGCCGGTGATCACGGTGATTTCGGTCGGATCAAAGCTTTCGGCGACTTTTTCGGCCAGCAGCGCCGAGGTGCGCGGGGACAGTTCGGAGGGCTTGATCATCGCCCGGTTGCCCGCCGCCAGCGCATCCACCAGCGGGCCAAGCGCCAGAAACAGCGGATAGTTCCAGGGCGAGATGATCCCGATCACGCCAAGCGGCTCGTGGCGCACCCAGGCTTTCGCCGGCTGGAAGGCCAGATCGACATGGCGGCGCTCATCCCGCATCCAGCGGCCGAGGTTCCGGCGCGCGTGGCGCAGGGTGTTCAGCGTCAAGACGATGTCGAGGATCCGGCTTTCATAGGGCGAGCGATGGCAGAAATCCTCGGAAATCGCCGCGATGAAGGCGTCCTCGTTGTCCAGAACCATGGCGCGCAGCCGGTCCAGCCTGTCGCGGCGCTCGGCCAGCGTCGGCGCGGTGCCGGTCCGCGTCAGCGCCCGCATCCGGTCAAAGCGCTGCCGCAGCATGGTGAAGGCATCATCCGCCGGAGTCTCGATCCCGTGCATCTCGTTCATCTCGCAAACCTCTTGATATCGTTTGACAGGGGGATGTGGCCGGTGCCCTCAACAGGCGGCGCATCCTTGGCTCTTGAGTGGCAGATTATCCGGGCGGCAGATTCCAAACTTGATCCTGCGCGACAATGTTTTGATCCTGAGCCGCACCCGCACGGGGTTTCCGTCGAAAACACCCCACGCGCAAACGCGACCGAAGCGATGCTTGGTGTTCTGGCGTCGTTCAGCGCCTCGACGCAGAGTTCGACCTCGAACGAGCTTAAAATGTCCTGAACCGGCACCTTGCCGCCGGCCGCATATTCGACAGCTGCCCCCCTGCGCGGTCAGGTGCCCTGTTCCAATGCCCCGTCGACGATCATCATCGGGCAGCCGCGCGAACAGGTCTCGACCCGGGATTCGATGGCGTAAAGCCGCCGGATCAGCGCCGGTGACAGCACCTCAAGCGTGGGGCCGACCGCGACGACGCGACCCTCGGCCACGGCGACGGTGGTCGTGCAGGAGCGCATCACCTGATTGAGGTCATGCAGCGCCAGCACCACCACCGCGCCGGTCTCGGCGGCGTAGCTGCGCAAGAGTTCCAGCACCTCGTATTGCCGGTAAAGATCCAGCGCCGAGGTCGGCTCGTCCATCAGCACCAGCTTGGGGCGGCTGACCAAAGTCTGGGCAATCGAGATCAGCTGGCGCTGACCGCCGGACAACTCGGCCAGTTGCCGTTCGGCCAGCGCGGTGATCTTGAGCCGGGTCAGGATCGCATCGACGGCGGCCAGTTCCCCGGCCGACAGGCGCCAGCCGCTGCGGCCCTGTTTCAGCGCCAGAATCACCGCCTCATAGACGCTGAGCGCCGCCGACATCGCCGTATCCTGCGGCATGTAACGCAGGTCATCGCGGTCCGCACCGGTGATGCGCACCTGTCCCGACCCGGCCAGTTGACCGGCGATGCGGCGAAACAGGGTGGATTTCCCGGCCGCATTGGGGCCGATCAGCGCGGTCAGCTGGCCGCCGGAGATCGCCGGCGTGGTGGCATCGGTATAGATGATCTTGCGGCCATAGCGGGCCTCGACCCGGTCCAGTTCCAGCGTCACCATGAGCGTTTTCCATGGGTAAAGATCAGCGTGGCGAAAAACGGCACCCCCACCAGCGCGGTGATGATGCCGATGGGCAGCACGGCGCCGGGCAGGATCGCCTTGGACAGGACCGAGGTCGCCGACAGGATCAGCGCACCCGACAGGATCGCGCCGGGCAGGAAAAAGCGCTGATCCTCGCCCAGAAGCAGCCGGGCGATATGGGGTCCGACAATGCCGATGAAACCGATGGTGCCGACGAAGGAGACCGGGATCGCCGCCAGAACCGAGACGAGGATCAGCGTTTCCAGCCGCAGCCGGCGCACCGGAACCCCCATGGCCGAGGCGCGCGCCTCGCCCAGCCGGATCGCGGTCAGCGCCCAGGCGCGGCGGGCGAAAAGCGGGGTGCAGACCACAAGGATCGCCGCCGTGACGGCGACCTTGTCCCAACTGGCCTTGGTCAGGCTGCCCATGGTCCAGAAGACCACGGCGGCAAGGGCCTGTTCCGAGGCGAAATACTGCAAAAGCGCCAGCGCCGCGTTGAAGGTGAAGACCAGCGCGATGCCCAAAAGCACGATGGTCTCGACGGTGACGCCGCGCATGCTGGACAGCGCAAAGATCAGCAGCGCCGCCAGCATGGCCATGACGAAGGCGTTGATCGGCACCATCAGCGCCAGCGCGGCGGGAAACAGCGCCACGCCCAGCACCATGGCCAGCGCCGCGCCGAAACTGGCCGCCGCCGACAGGCCAAGCGTAAAGGGGCTGGCCAGCGGATTGGCGAGGATCGTCTGCATCTGCGCGCCCGCAAGCGACAGGCACCCCCCGACCGTTACCGCCATCAGCGCCATGGGCAGGCGGATATCCCAGACCACCACCCGCATCTGCAGATCGGCGGCCTCGGGCCAGATCAGCGTCGCGGCCACGTCGCGCAAGGCATAGCGCGCGGGCCCCAGCGAGACATCGACGGCGATGCTGAGACAGAGAAGCAGGCTCAGCCCCAGCACCAGCGCGATACGGCGGGCGACGAGCTGGCGATAGGGATGCGCGGCGGTCTTGATCGGCGCGGTCTCGGTTGGCGCGGTCTCGGTCGGGCTGGACATGGCTGGACCCCTTTTCAGGCGAAGCGGGGCGGTGTTCATCCGCCCCGTCGTGACATCATTTCAGCGATACCCAATAGCCCGGGCGATATTCGATCGGCAGGAAGCGGCTGTGCAGTTCCTTCAGTGTCGCCTCGGGGTCCAGATCGGCGAAGAGCTCGGGATGGGTCCATTTCGCGATCTGCTGGACGGCGACGAAGCTGTAGGGGTTGTTGTAGAACTGGTGCCAGATGGCGTGGACATTGCCCGTCCCGGTCGCCTTGATGCCGGTAAAGGCCGGACGCTGCATCAGGGCCGCAAGCTTGCTCCGGGCCACCGCCGGATCGGCGCCCGGCCCGACGCCGACCCATGCGCCGCCGGGGACATAGGCCTCCCAGTTGCCGCCGGTGACGATGACCATGTCGGGGTTCGAGGCGATGATCTGCTCGCCATTCACCGTGCCGAAGGTGCCGGGGATGAAGGGCGTCGCCATATTGGTGCCGCCCGCCATCTCGACCATCTGGCCGAAATTGGCGGCGCCAAAGGACATGCAGCAATCCTCGGAATAGCCGCCCGCACGCTCGACAAAGACCAGCGGCCGCGCCAGATCTTTCTGCGCGCCGGTCACATCGGTCACCCTGGCGATCTGCTCGGCGAAAAAGGCGTTGAACTCGGCCGCGCGCTCGTCCTCGCCGTAAAGCTGGCCGATGATCTGCATCGACCTGGCGGTATGCTCAAAGGGGTTCTCGCGGAAATCGACATAGACGATGGGAATGCCGACCGCGGCCAGCTTTTCCTCATAGCCGGCCTCGTCGGTCGCGGCCTTGGCCTCAAGGTTGAGGATCATCACATCGGGTTTCAGCGAAACCGCCTGCTCGATGTCGAAAGTGCCTTCCTTGAAGCCGCCAAAGCTGGGGATCTCGCCGATCCGGGGGAATTTCTGCAGATAGGCGGCATAGGTGTCGGGATCGGCCTCCTTGAAGTCGTCGCGCCAGCCGACGACGCGGGCAAAGGGGTCCTCGGTCTCCAGCACGGCGGTGAAAAAGGCTTGCCGCCCTTCGCCCAGAATCCCCCGCTGGCCCGGCGTCCCCACCGCGACCTCGCGGCCGGTGATGTCTCTGATGGTCACCTTGTCGGCAAGCGCGTGGCTGGCTGCGAGAAGGCTCAGCGCCGCAGCGCCGAGCAGAGAGCGGAGGTGGATCATGACGTCCTCGTGGGTGGATTTCTCTTTGGGGTAGGGTTGCTGATAAATATTGTCAACAATAATTCCAGACTTGTTTTGTCGGATATCATGCGCTAGCTGCGGGCCCGATGGCAGCCGGGGGCAGGGCCGATGACGCAGAGCTTTGGCACGAACCGCGACCTGCGCGACGAGATCCGCGACTATTGGTCGGATCGCGCCGCGAGCTTCGATCAGGACCCCGGCCACAAGATCGCCGACGGCGCCGAGCGCGCCGCCTGGGCGGCGCTGCTCGCGCGCCATCTGGGGCCGGCCGGGGGACGGCGGCTGCTGGACCTGGCCTCGGGCACCGGCGAGATCGCCTTGCTGTGCCATGAGCTTGGCTTTCAGGTGACCGGGCTTGACTGGTCCGAGCCGATGCTCGAGCGCGCCCGCAGCAAGGCGCGGAAGGCCGGCGCGCAGGTCAGCTTTCTGCAGGCCGATGCCGAGCGCACGATGCTGCACTCGGACAGCCAGCAGGTCATCGTGACGCGGCATCTGGTCTGGACGCTGGTCGATCCGGCTGCGGCCTTTGCCGAATGGCTGCGCGTGCTGGCGCCGGGCGGACAGATCCTGCTGGTCGACGGCGACTTCGTCCGGCGCGGCCCGCTGGGGCGCTTCTTGCAGTGGCTGATCGGTCCCGCGCATGCGGCGCTTGCCGACGGCATGGCCGCGCGCCACGCCGAGATCCTCGCGCGGGTGCATTTCTCGGATGGGGCGCGGGCAGGGGAAGTCGCTGCCATGCTGGCGGCGGCGGGCTTCACCGATATCCGCATCGACACCAGCTTCAACGCCATCCACCGCGCGCAGGCACGGCAAGTCGGCTGGCGAAAATCCCTGCTGAGGCGCAGCGAGCACCGCTATGCGATCAGCGCCCGCAAGCCGTAAGGGCAGGGAACGCCGCGGCACCGGTCAACAGCGCCGCCATGTCACGAAGCTGGACGGGTGCAAGGCGGCGGTTATTTCTGCCGCCGGCTGCGGGCCGACAATCCGGTGAGATGGCGAGGGCCAAACAGCACCTCCAGTGCCTGCGGGACGCGCCAGCGCACGGGGCCGGCCGGCGCGAGGCGCGCCGCCAGCAGAAACGCCATCACTGCCGCCATCGCGGCCAGATGCGCCTTGCCGGCCAGCGCCGGCAGCAGCATCCACGGCCAGCATGTCGCCACGCAGGCCATGCCGGTCGACACGCCCTGACGCAGACAATCCCGGTCGGCGGCGGGGCCGAAAGCGCCGATGCGCAAGGTGCGGTGGCAGCGGTTATGCGCCAGTTGCGCGACGGGCGAGGCGCTCCAGATCAGGGCGGCGCCAAGCACCAGCGCCGCGCTTGCCCCCGGCGCCATCAGGATCGCCAGCAACAGCGCGGCTGGCGCAAGAACCACGCCGGCCATGGCCCAGCACATGCCATAGCCCAGCGCGAACAGCCCCATGGCGCGCGCCCTGCGTCGCGGCAGGCTGCAACGCCGGACATGGGCGAGCGGCCCCGCCACCAGCAGCGGCATCATCGCAAGCGTCATCGCAAGCCAGCCAAGCGCCAGTGCCGGGAACGAGGGCAGCACGGCCCCCACCCCCAGCAGCGCCGGAATGTCGGCGACGGATATCTGGCCGCAGATGGTGGAAAGATGGAAGGCGGCAGGCAGCGCCGCCGTCAGCGCAAAGCCCGCCCCCGTCAGTCCGGCCAGCATCGGGACCGGCCCGCCGCGCAGCGCGACCTGCACCTGCCCCAGCATGGCCGCCGCGCGCGACATCCTAGTCCGGCTGGCTCTTGTAGATGCTGACCCGGTCGACGGTGATCGGCGTATCGACCCCCTTGGGCTGCGAAATCCTCACCCCGAGCGCGCTCGGGGTGATCGCCCCGGTGCCTTCCAGCGCCTGCGCCACGTCGGTGATCTCGATGGCGACGGAAAGGCCGTTGCCGGCATGGCGGCCCTCGGTCGACGAGGCACGCGCCAGGCCGAACAGGGTGACTGTCTCGACGATCGGCGGCCCATCTGCGTTCTCGGGCTCGATCGAGACGTTCAGGACGCCGCTTGCCGCATTGCCGCGCACCCCTTCGAGGTTGAGGTAATAGCGCGCCGGCGCGCCCGGCACCGCCGCGGCAAGGGCCGCCGGCCCGGAATCGATGGTGATCTGGGTCGCGACCGGTGTTGCCGCGACGGTCAGCGGCCGATCATTGGCACCGACCAGCGACGAACTGACGGCACCACCACCGCCTGTGGAAGCGGCCGACGCCATGACGGGTCCTCCGGTTGCTGCGGCGGGGGGCGGGGCGATCCCGGTCCCGGCCGTCAGGTTGTCATAGTCGGGCGCAAGCGGCCCGCCCGGCAGGGTTTCGCCGGGCACGAAGACGACCTGCGCGCCTGCGGGATCGGGCATCACGAATTGCCGTGGAAAGGGCCCGTTGCGCCAGGGCGATCCGGTTTCCTGCACATTCGCCGGATCGCTCATCCATGCCGCCCAGAGCCGGTCGATATTGCAATGATGCAGCCAGAACACGGGATCGAGCGCGGCATAGGCCGGGTCGCTCATCCAGCCTGGAGGCGCGCCAACGCCAATGCCGCCGATCATGACATGGACGAGGTTGTGCGGATTGCCTTCGACAGCGCCGGTCAGGTCCCCCGAGCTTGAAAAGCCGCTGATCGCCCCGCCATAGCCGACCGTTCCCGGTGCGGCCGTATAGGGCATGGGCGTGGTTTGGGCATTCAGGGTGATATCTCGGGGCAGCCATGGCTGCGGTCCAAGGACCTCTGCGCCGCCGCGCGGGGCCAGCAGGGGATTGTTCGGCCCGTCAGGCCAGTCCGTCGAAAGAAATTCGGGCGGGATGTTGCGCGCGGTTGGGTTGTCGGCGTTGAGATAGTTCCAATAGGGCAGGGCCCAGTCGGCCGGACCGCCCGGCTGCGCGGCGATCCAATCCGCCAGAATGGCCTCGAAGGCCGCCAGATAGCCGCGATGCCATGGCAGGAAGAACCAGCCGGCATGCTGGCACTGATCGAAGTCCACCTCCTGAATACTCTGCGGCGGCAGGGATGCCTCCGACGGGATGACCTCGTCGCGGACCCAGCCGGCAGGATCGATGCCATGTATCGCCGCAAGATAGACCCAACCGGTCGGGTCATTCGGGGCGCGCTGCTTCAGCGCATTGACGGCGCGGGCATACCACAGGATTTCCGGCGACCACGTCTGGCCAAGCGTGGCCAAATCCTTCCTGACTCCAGCCATGATGTCTTCCTCGCAATCTGAGGGTGTATGATAAAAATCTGAATTATCGTAGGAGAATAGCCGATCCGGCGATTCCTTTCCATGTTTTCATGGCCAGCGCCGCCCCGAAACGCAGGACATTCCCGGCCAGCCATTGCCGGACCCCGCTCAGTAGGGCGCCAGATCGCTGGCAAGATCCCCTGTCACCACCAGGGCAAAGGCCTGTCCGGAATTGCGCAGCAGATTGCCCGCCGAGACCTGCAGCAGATAGTCGCCCGCCTCGGGTGCGACGATGCGCACGACCTCGACGTTGTTTTCGGCATCCGGCAGCCGCAGGCGCAGCGGCAGGTCGGCATTGCCAAGCCATTTCCGCTTGCTGTTCAGGTGCTCGACGGCAAGATCAAGATTGTTCTGCAAGGCGCGAAAGGGCAGGTCTGTCCAGGCAAGGCAGATCCGCAGATCGCGCGCCGCATTGACGTTGATTAGGAAGCGAAAGCGCGCTCCGGTCTTGAAAAACTGTAGATCTGGATCGTTCCAGCTGTCGAGGAAGCTCAGCGCCAGCCCCGGCTCACCCGCGTTCGGAATCGTCCAGGGCATGTGGATACGGCCAAAACCCTGATGGAAATTCGGTGCCGCGGAGAATTCGGATATTGCGTCACTCCCGGTCAGCCAGCGCGCGCCGTTGATCAGCGTTGCCTTGACCAATGCCGCCGATGGATCGTGCCGGCGCGTATCCACATAATATTCGCGCACCAGCGCCGCGCATCCCGCGACCAGCGGCGCGGCCATGCTGGTCCCGCCCAGATAGGCATAGCGCGACTGGTGCCCGGGATAGGCCCCCCAGAAATTCTTCAGCGGCGCGCGCGCGGATTTCGTTGACACGATGTCCGTGCCCGGCGCGACCACATCGGGCTTGATCCTGCGGTCATCGCAGGGACCGCGCCCCGAGAAGGCGGCAAGGGATTGCGGATCGCCCGAAACCATCTCGTCGCGGATCGGCTCGTCGGGGAAATCATGGGGCCAGACCTCGCCCCATGTCTGGGCCGCATGGCCGCCCTCGGTCCGGTCCGAGCGGCTGGCGCCGACGGTCAGCGCGTTTTTCGAGGTGGCCGGCGCGCCCACGGACAGCCAGTCGACACGGCCGGTCTGCGTGCTTTGCGGCTGATGCGCGCTTCCCCAATTGCCCGCCGCGATGACCACGGTCATGTCGGGATGCTGTTCGACAAATTCGTCCACCTCGGCCGAATATGAGGTGTATTTCGCCGCGACATTTGCGCTCCAGCTGTTGTTGTGGATGCGGGCGCCGGCCTGATAGGCCTCGTCCAGAAGGGTGTTCAGGTCCAGCGGCAATCCGCCAAGCTGCCCCTTTGCATCCATGATCGACTGGAAGAACAGCTGCGCCGCGGGCGCCGCGCCGCGGATTTCGCCGTTCGATGCGGCGCCGTCGCCAAGCACCGATCCGGCCACATGGGTGCCATGCCCATGAGGGTCAGAGGCATCGTTGCGCCGGCCAAGCGCGATCAGCCCCAGGATCCGGCCCTGAAAATCCGGATGCTGATCGTCAAGCCCGGAATCCGCGACGGCGACGATCTGTCCCCGCCCGGTTTCGGTCAGGCCTGCCAGACCCGTTCCCGGATCAAGCCCCAGAATGACCCGCGCCCGGGCGTTCGACATTTCGGGGGGGATATGGTCCTCGATCTGCGCGATTTCGGGCCGTTGCTGCAACTGCGCCAGCTCGAACGAGTCTTCGAAAAGATGGACGCGCAGCTTCCGGCCGGACGCTCCGGCCACGGCGATCCGGTGTTCGGCAAGCCAGGCTTGCACGGCCGCCATGTCCTCGGCTCGGTGCAGCCGGACATCATAGGCGCGCATCTCGCGGTAATCGCTCACGCTTTCGGTGCTGAGCGAGCGCGCCATCTCGGGCTGGGCGTTGCGGGTGGAATAGGGGTGCAGCCGCAGCACGAAGCCAAGCTCACGAATGGCGGAATGAGCGTCCGGCGCCAGCCGAAGCGTATAGCGCTCAGGCCCGGTCAGTTCGAGGATCTCGGCGCCTGCCTCCTTAAGCGCCTGGCGCCATTCCTCGATCAGCGGTCCGGCAAGCTGGCAGGTAAAGAATGTCGTCTCGCCGACCGGAAGATCCCCGGCCCGCTCAAGGGCCGCCTGCGGAACCGTCATGTTCTGGACGCTCGCCATCAGCTCGTCCAGCGGCTCGGGCGGCACCTCCTCCACGACCCGGACCACCAGCCCGGCCTGTTCAAGGCGCGCAAGCTCGCTGTCGTCGATATTTCCCATGAGAAAGGAGTCGGTGGCGACGACATCACGAAGCAGTTCGCGCGCCTTGGTTTCCTCGCGCTCATGCATGAAATACGCGACAACGCGCTTGTCAGCCATATCGATCACCGGTTGCAAGGTTGATGATCAATCCAGTTTAGCACGAAAAGGGCGGGCAGCGCTGGCTGACGTCGGAAATGGCGAAAGGCGAAGCCGTCGCGACGGGAAATGCGCGCCGCCGGCTGGCCCCCAACCGCCTGTGTCTAGCCGCTTGCGCAGCTTGACATGCGGCTCCAACAGAAAGATTGGCACAGCGCGCTGCCACCCCGCCTTTCGCATTCGGCCACCCTTCGACCTGATCAGGGGCCCGGTGCCAGCGGCGCCGATGCTCACCGTCGCGCTGGGCCAGACCAGCGTGTCTGCGCTCGGGCTACCGCCGAATCTGGGGAAGCTGGCGAGGCGGATGGAGTTGTCAAGCGTTGTGCCAAGACCCGCGCAAGCAATCTGTCCCGCCAGACGAGTTTCCGAGGGTGCCCGCTTTGCGGATGGCCGGAAAGACCGCCGTTTCCCCGGCAGCGATTTCGGCCTGCATCAAGCCCAACCAAAATCAATAGGTTCTGATTCCGCGACCCGCAGGCCCTATCAACAGGCGGCGGCAACCGGGCTGTTACAAGCAACTTCCATAAACATGTATTAATCTGCACTTATTTGCCATATCATCAATGCGACTATATGCAGGTTTGAATACCATGCAGATGGGGCATGTAGCGCTGTGGGGCCCTTTTCGGGTCCGCGACAACTACGGGATCGATTGCACGCCGCGCGGCATGAAGGAGCGGGCCGCGGTGGCTCTGCTTGTGCTGTCTCCGGGCCAACACAGGCGGCGGCTCTGGTTGCAGGATATGCTCTGGGGACATAGCGTACTCGAGGCTGGACAGACGTCCCTGCGACGCGCGCTGGCCAATATCAGGCGCGATTTCGGCCCACTCTCTGGCATCCTGAAAAGTGACCGAAATGCTGTCTGGCTTGAGCCTGAGCTGTCAATCCGCCCGAATGAAGGCTTTGCACCTGCGGATTTCCTTTCCGACGTGGATGTGCCGAATGAAGAGTTCGAGAGCTGGCTGCGTGACCAACGGCAAGCCCAGCCTGAACCACAGGCTTCCCCCCCTAACTCGCCGCCGCCGAGGCAAGATTCAGCCGTCCCGACAATCAACATTGTCTCTATTGAAGCTCCCTCGGAAGATAGCAGATTTTTCAACCATATGCTGGCACAACTTCTCGCGGTCAATATGGCCAGCTTTGGTGAATGCCGGACGCTTTTCTCTGCTCGAATGGAAAACGCAAAAGCGAATTATACATTTTCCATCGAGGTTCATTCGGATGACAAGGAATGGCATATCTTGCTGCGATTGCTTGGAGATCCCATCGAACAGCATCTGTGGAGCGGGCGAGAGCGGCTGCCACGATGCATTTCACAGATATGGGACTGCCCCGAACTGACAAGAATTTTCAACAAGGCTCATGTTGCCCTGGGCGATCAGTTCGTCATGCGTGGCCCGAATGGAGATGTTGCACGTATTCAACGCGCCGTTCAAAGGATCTACAATTTCGATAGGCCGGGGCTCGCAACGGCGATCGATCTTCTTCGGGCGTCATCCCGCGGGAACAACGCGGGGTTGGCGTTAGCCTGGTTGGCTTTTGCTCAGCTGACGTCGGTGCTCGAGTTTCGCGACCGTGGAGCGGCGAAGATTGAAGAAGCCGTTGCGCTTGCAAACGATGCGGTTTTGCTGTCCCCACGAAATCCCACAATTCTTGGTCTCGCCGCTCAGGTGCAACTGAATCTTACAGGCGATTTCGACTATGGCCATTATTTGGCGCTGCATGCCGTCGAAGAAGAAGAGACCAATCCGTACGCATTGGATGCGCTGAGCCAGTCCCAGATGCTGCGAGGAGAGCTGGCGCGGAGCCACCGGACGGCCCAGTACGCGCGCGATGCATCTGCTGGTCTGACGAACAGCTTTTGCTGGGACATGCAGGCTGCCTTTGGCGCGCTCTGTCAGGATCGGGTCTTGGAAGCAGAGGAACTTGCCCGAATCTGCCATCGGAAAATGCCCGAATATCGGCCAGCAATCAGATATCTCGTCGCCTTGAACATGCTTCTGGGAGAGGAACGCGAGGCGCAGAAGTTTGCAACGCGATTGGCGCGGATCGAGCCGGGGTTCACGATCCAGCAGCTGATTGATGAGAGTTATCCGATTGAAACCTTAAGAAAATTGGGATTCGCGGCCGAACTGAGAAGCAAGATTTTCTGATTCCCCTCCAGTTATCACGCTGCGATCACGCAACGCTGTTGAAATTCTGTCGGTGTATGAATGGAGGCTTAGATGTTCACCGTCATCGACAGCGCACAGCCCACAACCGCAATGGCCGCGAGTCTGGTTCAAGCTGGCGTCAAAACTGTAATCCGCTACTATAATCACAAGGATGTCAGTATCCCCGGGAAGCGACTGACCCGCGCCGAGGCACAGGCACTCACTGCGGTCGGTCTTGAAATCGGGGTCGTTTTCCAACAGCGCGGCGGCGCCGGCGAGCCCAATGGCCATATCGGCGATCTGACCGCCATGACCGGGCAGCGCGATGCCGCGCGCGCCTTGGAACTGGCTGCCGAAATCGGCCAACCCAAGGGCAGTGCTATTTATTTCGCTGTGGACTGGGATTTTGTCAAGGCATCCGAGCTTGCCTCGATCGATACGTATTTCGAGGCCGTCAAGGGCGCTCTTGGGGAATCCTTCCAGCCCGGAGTTTACGGATCCGGACTGATCGGTGACCGCCTTCTTGCCAAGGGATTGGTGGATTTCGCCTGGTTGGCGCAATCGAAGGGATGGACAGGATATAGTGCGTTCCTGAAGTCGCAGCGATGGGCGCTCGCCCAGGGGCCGACATCCAAATGGCCCGGCAACGGCCAGCTCTATGACCCCAACTATACCAACACCGCATATCCCGATTTCGGGCAGTTCCGGCTTGGCAGTGGCGGGATTGTCAAACTGGCGGCACATGGCGCAAGCGTCACGCATGATGCGATCATGGCCGTCACCGCACGGTCCGGCCTTCGACTTCGCCGCGGTCCTGGAACGTCCTATCCACAAATCAAGACGCTGCCGCTTGGCACGCAGGTCTTCGGACTGTCGACTCTTGGCGAATGGATCCTGGTCGACACGCAAGGCGACGGAGCGGCCGATGGCTATGTTCATGGGGGCTATCTGGAAACGATCGCCGGCGGCTTTCCTCTGGATTACCCCGACATGGCCGTTCCCTATCAGATCGCCCGGAAAGAGCTCGAAGACGGCGTTCGCGAATATCCTGGAAGCGCCAGCAATCCGCGCATTTACCTTTACCATGCAAGTACCGGCCATGGTGCCGAGGACGATGTTGCCTTGTGTTCGTCCTTCCTGAACTACTGCGTGGAAATGGCCGGATACACCGGCACGAACAGCAAGGCTGCGAGGTCCTGGCACGATCAGGGCTGGGGTGACGACGTGACTGACAGCCCATGCGAGGGCGACATCGCAGTCTGGCGCAGGCGCTGGACCGAGTCCAACGGAAAGCCGGCCAGTGGCGGACATGTCGGGTTTGTGGTCTCGTTCGACGCCACCTCGGTGACGGTTCTGGGCGGCAATCAATCCAATCGGGTGTCGATCGCAACCTATCCTCGCGAAGGCAGTCTCGGCGGTCAAAATTATAAGTTGCTGTCGATCCGCCGTCCGCGGGCGATGAGCTCCTTGATCGCGTTTCCTGTTGCGAAGGAGGCCGCAGAATGAGCGACGTCCAGAGCGATCCGCAGACTGTGCCCAATCAAAATGGGCAGACTGTGCCCAATCAAAATGGGCAGACTGTGCCCAATCAAAATGGGCAGACTGTGCCCAATCAAAATGGGCACAGGTATTCCCGGCAGGCGGGACTTGTGGTCTGCATCATGTCCGCAGGCTTCGTCATCGGGATCATCCTGCTGCTGTTTCTGCAGGCATGGTTGCAACATGACGAACTCGGCAAGCTGGTGACCCCTGATACCAAAACCACCCCCGCAGACCCCTATTACCTGCTGGAGCAGGAGACGCTGCGCCTGCGCGCTTCCCGCGCCTCGATCGCGCAACTCTATCGCCACTTCGTCGCCATCTCGGGGCTGATTGTGTCGATGTCGATGGTGCTGTTGGGGGCGATCCTGATCTTTGATCGGGTTCAGTCGTCGGAAGCAAATGCGATCAAGGGTGCGCTTCAAGGCAAAGCGAATTTCGAGGCCAGTTCAGCCTTTCCGGGACTGATGCTTTGCCTGATGGGTGCCGCGACGGTCGCGCTGAACCTCTACTTCAGCGGGCCGAGGGCTGCGTCCTTCGTGACGCGGGATATCCCGGCCTATCTTCAGGATCTGAACTGGAACCGCAACCTGATCGGACGGCAACCCTGCTTCGGAACAAACCCGGCAGGATCGTCCGGCGCCGCTGATGCTTGCTCGCTGACCGCGACAACGATCAGCCCTGACCCGGAATAGAAAGGAGCTAGCCATGAAGGTTCGTCTTGTTGCCGCCATCGTCGGCGCGGTTTTTATGCCCCCCCTTGATGCCCACGCCCAGGAAACCCAGCTCAACTTCGAGTGGCAGCTTGCGAACTGCCTCAACGAAACCAATAAATCCGATATCTGCAAGGCGTTCCGGAATGGCATACGCTTTGGCCGGAGCGTTGGGGCTGATCCGGGCAATATTCTCTCGGCCAGTGTCGTTGTGCCGTTGAACAATAATGACGCGTGGATCGCGGAGTTGGGATCCGATCCGGCAATCACAACCGCAACCGTGAGCATACGCCCGGACACGCCTGCAGCCGAAGACAAGTTCGCCGACGTGCTTGGCCGCTCCGGCGAGGGGCAGAAAGGGAGCTATTCGGTCGAACTTGGCAAGTATCCGGGTCTCGTTGCCGAGCTCGATAGATCCGATTTCACGGCCGAGCAGTTGACGATCCCGCTGCCAAACGAAAGCAATGCACAAGCGGCCGCCGACGCCATTACGGCCGCCGTGGAAAGTCTGCCCGCAGATTTGCGGGCAGACAGTCAGATCGAAGCGGTCATGTCACCATCGCCGATTGTGATACCCTATGATGCGTCGACCTATCCCAGAGTTCCAATGCCCGGTGCCGCAATCCCGTGAGAAAAGGAGAACAAGATGTCCTGGTTGAACAAATCTAACAAGTCGAACAAATCCAGCGTCGCCAACAAGTCGGATCTGGCCGAGCTTGATCTGGCGGGCCAGTCAAGTTCGCTCATGCTGACCGAGGCGCTGGAAACCGCCGCACGGGCGCTGGACGTCGCGATCGCGACGCCTTGCTCGGTGCAGATCAAGACAGGCACGCCAAACTATCTCAAGCTCAATGAGCGGCATCTCAACGAGGCGCTGGCAACCGAGCTTTGGGGTGTTGTTCCCGCAGTCGATGACCTGATCAAACAGGTGGACCGCGCCCCAGGCACCAACCCCACGTCGAAGGTCGTCCTCAAGTATACTCCGGCCCAATGGACCGGCCAGCTAGAGGCACTGCGGGTTCTCAGATATTCCCGCAGCAAGCGACTGGCCGAGATCTATTTGCAGCAAACCGATCTGATCAGCTTTCTTGCCCAACCGATCGGCATCAGCAGCGAGACACATCCCCGATTGATACAACTGCTCGAGGCCGCATGGACTGTGGCGTTCCGCATCAGCGTCCAGCTAAAGCTGAAGTTTTCGACGCCGCGGCCGATCCAGTTGGCCCCCGATATGGCGCCAGTGATCCAGACCCCAGCGCACAGTTCCTTTCCGGCCGGCCACGCGATCGAGGCGCAGGTTCTGGCAATGATCATGAGTCACTTTTTCCCCGATGCCAAAGCCATGCTGGACAGGGCCGCCGACAGGGTCGGGCAGAACCGTCTCTATGCCGGGGTTCATTTCCCCGTCGATGTCTCATGGGGCAAAGCCTGCGGCGCATACCTGGGTGAAAAGCTGATCTCTCGGATCAACCAGGGTTCGGCCTATCCTGCCCTCCATGTAATTTCCGCCGCGGCCAAAGCCGAGTGCTGACCATAGCGAGGAGCGAACGATGACACTCACCACCACTTATCGGTATTATCCATACCTGCCTTGGAATTATCTGCCGCTGATCTCTGTCCGTGCCAAGGAAAGCGACGATGAAGGGCAGGAGCATGGGCGTATGGTGGCCCCGCTGTATGATTTCAGCGATGAGACCGTTCGGGATAATGACCTGAGTGAAGGATATCCATTCCAAAACCTGTCGACCGACGTCCTGAACAATCCTGAAGCGACAAGCAATTGGCTTCGCGAGGCCTTCCCCGAAAAAGACGGACCGTTTTTCATCGGGTCGGAAATCGTTTCATCGCGGCAAGGTGTCCTTGCTCTCGCAGAGCGGAGCGTCGGATTGATAGAATCCAATCTGGTGGTGATCGACTGTGGCATAGCTCACTGGAACGAGGTCTTCTGGCCCGTATCGGGATTCAGGTTCGCTGAGATCTTCCATTTCCAGACAAAATCCCCGAATTTGATACGGCTATCCCCCAAGCTCATCGACACCTGTCACGATCTGGCGGGCAATCATGGCTTCACCGCTCCGGTGCCGGTTCTTGCAAAACAGTTTCCCGACAGCTTCTGGGCCCTGCCGCCGAGCCCCGATGAGCTCTGGCATGGGACAGCGACTGCCGCCCTGGCCGCCGAGGCACCGGGCAATCTGATCGCGATCGAACTGCCAAGGTCCCTGCTGCTGGACTGGCGCGGGGACAGTATGACGCTGACCTTGTGGCTGATGCTGTATCAGGCTGCCGGACAGCTTTCGGTCGGTTTCCGAGATTCGCCGAAGGGAAAAATTCTTCTTCCCTTCGGCTTTACCGGAGGTCCGCATGATGGCAATCATCCGGCGGCCCGGAGCATCTCATTGTTTCTCGATGCCTATAGGGATGTCGAACTGGTCCTGCCCGCTGGCAACCATCGGCAGGATCGACTGCATGCGCGTCTGAGGCCCGAGCGGCCGAAGGTCATCTGGGAAAGCCTGCCGGATGACGCAAGTGTCAATGTGCTGGATCTCTGCGTTACGTCCGGCTGTGCGACCTTTGTCCTGCGGGCAGGATCAGGCGGTTCATCCCTTGCGTTAAAACTTCAGCACGGTTATTTCTGCGATCTGACTCTCGAGGGCAAGCTTGTCGGCCATGTGCACGCCAGAAAGGTGCCCTCGGGCGCGGGGCTTGCCGTGCGGATTGCGCTTGAGCCAGGCGTGACGGCGAATGCCTGGGAGATCGAGATGCAGAACGATCAGGCCGCTGATCTGTGGATTCTGCGCGATGACCCTGAATTGGCGCTGAATTTCAAGAATGCCGAGCAATCGAGATTTTTTGACGATCAATATGTGGAGCAGGGCGATGACGGCTATCCCGCAATGTCAGACGGCCCATCGGTCATCAAGCGCGCCGGCACAGCGTCGATCCTGACGACGGCGGGGCGTGCCAAAGCCGTTGCGGCGACTGTCCGCCGGCATGGCCAAGACATGGTGGCAGAATACTCAGCACTGCCGTACGACGGCAAGGAGCTCGCGGAAAGCTGGTCGCTCGGCGCTGAGACCGATCCCGGCTTGGACGTTGTTGGCAACGGCTCGCCGCGGCTTTTCCGTGTCGAAGGAACATCGATTGCCGCCGCCGCATTTGCTCGTCAATTATGAAATCTCCGGGGGGCACCGAAGACGGCGTTTAATTGCGGGTGACGTTGCAGCACGAATGGGTGGATAGGATTCATTTTGTGAACCCAGCGTGATGGCGACGGCCAGAGGGGTTACGCGAAGTGTACGTGATGCAATTGGTGATCTGCCGCCGATTTCCCATGGCGAGAGTTACGCTGCAGACCCGGTACATACCGCATCGCGGCTGTCGCCAATAAACATCGAACGCATTCGCGCTTCCAAGCCCGGTGGTTCTTGGCGTGATTGGCCAGAGCATTTGGTCGCGACGTGTCATAAGAAAGATAGCGGCAAGACGTACCCTGGCGTTTACGGCAGGATGGAGTGGGACAACCCTGCGCCGACTTTGACTACTCAGTATTACAGGTTCGGGAACGGACGATTTGGGCACCCGGACCAAGAAAGAGCAATTTCATTGAGAGAAGGCGCGATCCTTCAAGGCTTCCCTACGTCCTATTCATTCGTGCCTGAGGGCGAGCCTATTCATTTCAAATCCTTGGGTCGAATGATTGGTAACGCCGTCCCAGTAACCTTGGGCGAAGTGATTGGGCGAAGCATCATTGCGCATCTTCAGAAATTTTCTGATGCCGACCTGAATTCGGAAAGACAATCGATCAATGGCGAATGCAAGCCCCTCGTCGCCTGAGGCCAGCCGTAGAATGGCGCGCGTTCGGCAAAAGGACACGCGAGCGGAGCTGAATGAGTAACGCGCGAAAGTTGGTGATGCCCTGAGGGGCGGCATATCATGGCGGTGTTCAGACGCCGTCAATTCTCAGCCGAGAAAGGGATATGCCACATGTCGGAGACTACCATCAGCACGCTGCCCGATCCATCGGGGTT
>RRZU013262507.1_pt1 | contig 29337 bp, 18 predicted proteins | sample 2165561 | NCBI WGS metagenome assembly RRZU01 (sample SAMN10456909, study PRJNA506462) | wastewater metagenome | isolation source: wastewater sludge | place: USA: Moscow, Idaho | reverse complement strand
GGTTGTTTGGTCCAAGATGGATTTGGATTGTTGTTGATATTGTCTACTTCAACAGTTTCATTTACATAATCCTCGGGAGCATCTTCCGGCTTAGGAAGTGTCTCTGTTTTTGTTCCAAATTTAATTGGGACAGGCATGAACTTATTGTATTTGTTTAAAAGTTCTTTGATTTTGAATTCTTCTAAAAATTCCAAAGAATCTTCGGCGATATGTAAAATAATTTCAGTTCCACGAGTCGTTTTGTCAGCTGGTTCTAATGTGAATTCAGGGCTTCCATCACAAGTCCAGTGTGCAGCTGGTTCGTCTTTGAAAGATTTTGTGATGATTTCCACTTTTTCGGCAACCATAAAAGCAGAGTAGAATCCAAGACCAAAATGGCCAATGATTCCAGAATCTTTAGCCGAATCTTTGTATTTGTCAAGGAATTCTTCAGCACCTGAAAAAGCTACTTGGTTGATGTATTTTTCTACTTCGTCCGCAGTCATTCCTAAACCTTGGTCGATAATGTGTAGTTTCTTCCCTTCTTTGTCGATTTTCACTTCGATAATTGGGTTGCCGTATTCTACTTTGGCTTCACCAATACTAGTGAGATGCTTTAGTTTTAAAGTTGCATCAGTACCATTAGAAATTAATTCACGTAGAAAAATTTCGTGGTCACTGTATAGGAACTTCTTGATTAAGGGAAAGATGTTCTCTACCGAAACATTAATTTTGCCTGTTGTCATATTTTGAATTTTAAATTTATTTGAATGACTACATGGGTTTCAAATAGAATACCAATTATGATGAAAGTGACAAATTGTCGTAAGCGTTAATTATGATAAAAATTAATAAAATTTTGAAACAAATTTGTGATAATGGAATGTATCTTTGTGTAAGTATTAATTCATTAAAATTTAGAAAAATGAAAAAAGTTGTTTTATTATGCACATTAGCTGTTTTGATGTTTGCTTGCAAGTCAACGTCAGTGACAAGTACAAATACTGATAGAAAAGCGCAGGTTGCAATAAAAGGAAATTGGGTAATCAGCTCCGTTAGCTATCCAGGTTCAGAATACATCAAAGTAAATACTTTTCAACTTGCCGATTCTGAATGTTTTGTAGGGAGTACATGGAAGTTTGTTTCTAACAACAATAAAGGGAATATGGCTTTGACAAAAGCGAATTGTGTTGCATTCAGTTCACCTATTACTTGGTTCGTTAATAATGACGGTCAATTTATCTTGAAAATTCTTGATGCTGGTGAAAAAGCAAGAAAAGTTAGAGATGGTTACATTTTACACTTAGCCAACCAAAGCGAGACTTCTTTTCAGTTGATTGATAAAATTGATGTGGGAGGAAAAATGACGGATGTAGTGTACCAATTTCAAAAAGTAAATTAATTATAAAATCATAAGGATATGAAAAAGATTTCGATAGTTGCAATAGCAACAATAATGGTTGTGGGTTCATTGTTTACCAGTTGCGAAGCGGTCAAAAATACGAATCAAACACAAAGAGGAGCCGCTATAGGAGCTGTGGGTGGTGCAGTACTTGGTGGCATTCTGGGAAACAATCTTGGTAAAGGTGGTAAAGGGGCAATGGGAGCTGTATTAGGTGGGGTTGTAGGTGGAGTTGCCGGTGGCGTTATTGGTAACAAAATGGACAAACAAGCAAGACAAATTGATGCTGCACTTCCTGGAGCTGAAGTAGTTCGTGTAGGCGAAGGTATTAAATTAGTTTTGAATGAAAATGCAGTGCGTTTTGATACTAATAAATCATCTTTGACCGCTACTGCAAAAGCAAATCTGGACAAATTAGTTCCTGTTTTTGCAGAATATCCTGATACTAATATTACAATTTACGGGTATACAGACAGTACTGGTCCAGCAGATTATAACTTAAAGCTTTCAGGAGAAAGAGCAGCGTCAGTTAGAAACTATTTAGCTAGCAAAGGTGTTTCTTCCAGTAGGTTTCAAGTTACTGGTTTAGGAATTGCTGACCCAATTGCTTCAAATGAAACGGTAGATGGTAGAAGTCAAAACCGTCGTGTGGAGTTTGCTATTACTGCAAATGAAAAAATGATTAAAGATGCCGAAGCTGAAGTGAAAAACTAAGCAAAAAATGTTTAAAAGCAAAGGCTGTTTCGTCAAGAAGCAGCCTTTTTTTGTGCCAAAATTGATTTAAAGATTGTAAATTTGCATTTTAATTTTTGATGATGCTAGAAATAAAAAACATACACTTTTCGTATTGTGACAAGCCTGTAATAACAGATATTAATTTTGCTATTGAGAAAGGGCAAAATATAGCCATTATTGGCGAAAGCGGTTGCGGAAAAAGTACGTTACTCAAACTAATTTACGGTTTACTTGATCTCAATAGTGGCTCTATTAGTTACAACCTAAAACCAATATTAGGTCCTAAATACAACTTGATTCCTGGCGTTGATTATATTAAATACTTAGCTCAAGATTTTGATTTAATGCCTTACACTACCGTAGAGGAAAATGTGGGGAAATTTTTGCCGAGCACCTTTTTGCCTCTGAAAAAACTCCGAATTCAAGAGCTACTCGAGATGGTTGAGATGACTGAATTTGCCAAAGTGAAAGCCAAAGATTTAAGTGGTGGACAACAACAAAGGGTAGCCTTGGCTAGAGCTTTAGCCTTGGAACCTGAAATTTTGTTGTTGGATGAACCGTTTAGTCATATTGATAATTTTAGAAAAAATGCTTTAAGACGCAACTTGTTTGCCTACTTAAAGAAAAAAGGAATTACCTGCATCATAGCCACACATGATAGTGTGGATTCCCTGTCATTTGCAGATGAAACTATTGTTTTGCAACAAGGGCAAGTTGTCATCAAGGGTACATCAAGAGCCTTGTATGAGCTTCCGGCAAATAAGTATGTAGCCTCACTTTTTGGTGAAGTCAATGAATTTATGCTGTCGCAAATTATAGACATTGATCCAGTTGATGATGAATATTTGATTTTGTATCCGCACCAGTTAAAAGTGGTAGATAACGCATTGATGAAAGCAGTTGTGAAACAATGTTATTTTAGAGGAAGCCATTATTTGATTAAAGCAGCCTTTGAAAGAAGAGCCATTTTCTTTGAACATGATTCGGAATTAGAAATCAATCAGGAAGTGTGTTTGATGTTATCCTAAGAACATGTGTTCAGTAATCAGTAATTAGTGATTTCCAGTTCTGATGACTATTAAAATCCTTACTGATTTTTAACTTTGATAAAAGTATTGTGATAAAAGAAAAACCCCAAATTCGATTTGATTTTGGGGTTTTGTTTTTTGTTCATTTTCTAATCACTGAACACTGATTACTTACCACTACTTTCAGCGTTAATTCTTCAAATATTTTTCTAAGAACTGATCTTGTTCCCACAACAAATGTAAAATATTTTCTTTGGCAGCATAACCATGAGATTCTTTTGGTAAAATAACCATTCTTGCCGGTGCGCCTAATCCTTTCAAAGCTTGAAAATAGCGTTCCGTTTGCAAAGTGAACGTTCCGGGATTATTATCCGCTTCACCGTGAACTAGTAGCATTGGAGTTTTCATTTTGTCAGCATTCATGAAAGGCGACATAGTATTGTACACTTCTGGAGCTTCCCAGTAGTTGCGTTGCTCACTTTGGAAACCAAAAGGAGTCAAAGTTCTATTGTAAGCGCCACTTCTAGCGATTCCGCATGCAAAAAGATTAGAATGTGTCAGTAAATTAGCGGTCATAAAAGCACCATACGAGTGACCTCCAACCGCTACTTTTTTCCTGTTGATGTAGCCCAAAGCATCCACTGCATTAATAGCTGCCTCAGCATTGTCTACTAATTGTGTAATAAAATTATCATTGGGTTCTGTTTTTCCTTCGCCAATAATAGGAAAAGCAGCGTCATCAAGAACTACATAGCCTTTGGTTACCCAATAGATGAAAGAACCATAACTAGGAAACGTGAATTCGTTTGGGTTTTGAGTGACTTGTCCTGCTGAATTTTTGTCTTTGTATTCCGCTGGATAGGCCCAAATCAGTAATGGCATTTTCTCTTTTTTAACGTTGTCATACCCTACAGGTAAATATAACGTCCCGGATAATTCGACACCATCTTTACGTTTGTATTTAATTACTTCTTTATTTACGTTTTTGATGCTTTCAAAAGGATTTTTGAAAGCTGTAATTGGCGTCAGTTTATTTTTTTGTTTGAAGTTTCTAAGGTAATAATTAGGATACTCGTTTTTAGACTGGATTTGCACTAAAACGGTTCCTTTTTTGAAGTCTTCAATCTCTAGTAAATCTTCTTTTTTGTCTTTGTAAGTTGAGGTATACAAACGATTGGTTTGCAATGTTTTTAAATTAAATTCACTAATAAAAGGAAATTGTCCGTTTTTAGTAAATCCGTTTCCAATAAGATAGGCATTGTCATTTTCGATTGCCAAAACATATCTGTTGTATTGGTTTTTTCGAGTTTCAAAATTTCCTGGGTCGGAATACGCATCTTGAGCGTTTCTGTCAAAAATTACTTTTGGACCCTGACTTGGATTTGATGGATTGATTACATACGTTTTGGTATTTCGCGTGTCGTACCATTCATCAGAAATTATGGCCACGTTGTCATTTCCCCAAATTATTCGGTCGTAACGTTGTGGTGTTTTTACCAATGAAGTGGCTGCTGCATCAAAAGGAGCGTTCCAAAGAAAAATCTCGTCTCTGAATTCCACTTTGTTTGCTGGGTCGCCACCGTCTAGAGCTTCCACATAAGCTAATGTTGCTGGCTTGTCTGCTCTCCAGCTCATGTTCCTTTTTCCTTTGCGAACCGCCATAAATCCTTTAGGAATGATTTCGGTTAGCGGTACTTTATTCACTACTTTTACTTCGTTTCCAGCTTTGTCATACACTACGGATTGTATTGGAAAACGATTCAAGGGTACAATGTATGAAAATGGTTTTTGAATCGTGTTTAGCATTAAATAATTGCCATCAGGCGAAAAACTTTCCCCAGCATACATGGCTGCATTTTTGAATAAGGTTGCGGTTCCGTCCAGATTTACCTTGTACAATTCAGAAGTCATAACGTTCTCAAAATTGATTTCGTCATTCTTGTTTTTCAACATGTCCGGATACGTTCTGTTTTGGGATTTTACACCATCAGCATTAGAAATTATCGGGCCAGTTGGTAAATCTTTGTTAGCATCTAAAAGTGGGGCTCTGTTTTTTGGGAACATTTTTACCAATAGGGTCTCGTTGTCATTCATCCAGCTAAACGGACTTCCTAAATTTGCATTTACCGTAGCGGCTGTCAATTTAGTGGCTTTCGCCGAAGCAACATCTATAACCCAAAGTTCAACTCCTGAAGCTGCAGTATGGGAAAATGAGATTTTTTTGTCATTTGGTGACCAAGCGATATTACTGATGCGAGGATTCATTGGTAATCCAATTACCTGCACTTCGTTTGAGTCTTTTATTTTGCGCAATTTCAAGTTGTTTACATACGTAACGGTACTGGAAATATTTGTGATGGGATTGATACGTAATCCGCCTAAACGCAATTCTTCCTGATTTAAATCATCTAGTGATTTATAGGTGTTTCTATAGGTCAACAGCATGTATTCTTTTTTAGTATCCATGGATACTGAAGGTGCTCTTTCATAATCAGCCAAATCCAATATGGATTGCGAAGGTTTTTGATACGTTAGGTTTTCTTGAGCAAAAGTGGATAAACTTAGGCCTAGAAATAGAAAAAATGGAATTTTTAATTTCATAGTTTGAATGATTTAAATGAGAACTATAGTCTTAATTATGGGTCTAAAATAGCTTAATGTTGTTACATTTAGAAACAAATCTTTATTTTTAACTTAATTGGTTGCCCTTCATTGCGATTTTGCTTTTATTTTTTTTAAGTGAATTTTATGTAGCATAGGAACGCTAAAGTAATTCAAGTGGAATGAAAAATTTAAATCGATAAAAAAAAAGAGTGTTTTTATAACCTAATATTTTAAAGTATATATAAATTTGCATTTGTACTTTAATAAAATAACAGCACTATGTATCATTCAAAAATAGCAGGACTGGGTTATTATGTTCCAGAAAACGTGGTCACTAATGACGATTTGTCTAAAATTATTGATACCAATGACGAGTGGATTCAAGAAAGAACGGGAATCCAAGAACGCCGTCACATCATAAAAGGAGAAGATACTACTACATCAATGGGAGTAAAAGCAGCTGAAATTGCTATTGAGCGCTCTGGAGTAGCTAAGGAAGATATCGATTTTATAGTTTTTGCGACTTTGAGTCCTGATTATTATTTTCCAGGACCTGGGGTTTTAGTTCAACGGGATTTAGGACTTAGAACTATTGGAGCATTAGACGTAAGAAACCAATGTTCTGGTTTTGTCTATGCTTTATCCGTTGCGGATCAATACATCAAGACTGGAATGTATAAAAACATATTGGTTATTGGATCGGAAGTGCATTCTACCGGATTGGATATGACAACACGTGGACGTGGCGTTTCGGTTATTTTTGGAGATGGTGCAGGAGCAGCAGTTTTGAGTAGAGAAGAAGATTTGACTAAAGGGATTTTATCCACGCATTTACATTCTGAGGGACAACATGCTGAGGAATTAGTGCTAAAAGCTCCAGGAATGGGAGGTCGATGGGTGTCAGATATTCTAGCGGATAACGATCCTGATGACGAAAGTTATTTCCCTTACATGAATGGTCAATTTGTATTTAAAAATGCAGTAGTCCGTTTTAGTGAAGTAATTAATGAAGGATTGCAAGCTAATAATTTAGAGGTTTCAGATATTGATATGTTGATTCCGCATCAAGCAAATTTGAGAATCTCTCAGTTTATTCAAAAGAAATTCGGCTTGACAGACGATCAAGTGTATAATAATATTCAGAAATACGGAAATACGACCGCAGCCTCTATTCCAATTGCTTTGACCGAAGCATGGGAAAAAGGAAAGATAAAATCTGGAGATACTGTAGTTCTAGCTGCTTTTGGAAGTGGTTTTACTTGGGGTAGCGTCATTATTAAATGGTAAATATTTGTAACTAAGTATAATTAGCGCTTTGTTAATGGGTTAGCTTTGTCAATTCGCTTTTAATTGAATTATGAAAACGTGTAAATATAATGCGTTGAATTTATAGTGGTGTTGTTTTTATAGGAAGCCCAAAACGTTTGTTTTGGGTTTTTTTATGCCTTGAAAAAATGAATTAAACAAGTGAGACTATTTAATATTTAGGGCTCAATCAAGCAGTTTTTTGCTGTAAACTAAATTTAAGTTGCAAGATGTGAAAAAGCATCACAATCAATTAAGCGTTGTGTTTTCTAATTTTTATATGGGATTTCTAATTTAGATGCTTGTTGTTGCTGGTTTTTTAATATTTTATTAACTTAAAAATAACAAATAATTAAAAAATAAATCTACAAAAACGATTTAGTAAATATTTTTTATTTATTTTCGTAATGCAATTTAGAATTAAATACCACTACACATGAAGAAGATTACCATTAAGGATATAGCAATGGAGGCAAGAGTGTCAATATCTACCGTTTCTTTCGTTCTTAATGATAAAGGTGAAAAAATGGGCATTAGCGCAGCCGTCATAAAAAAAGTACAAGATGTAGTTGAAAAACTAAATTACAGACCTAATATGACTGCTACCAGTTTAAGGACTGGAAAAACACGGTCAATCGGTCTTATTGTTGAGAATATTTCTAATCAGTTTTTTGCAGTTCTTGCCAAAATAATAGAAGAAGAAGCTGGGAAACTAGGGTATAGAGTTTTTTATTGTAGTACAGATAATAACGAAGAACGTTCAGCAGAGTTAGTACAAAGTCTTTTGCAAGCAAATGTGGATGGTTTTATAATAACGCCAACGGAAGGTTTAGAAAAAAGTGTCGATCAACTATTGAAAATGAAAATACCAGTTGTTTTAATAGACAGGTATTTTCCCAGACAAAATGTTAGCCACGTGGTTATGGATAATTATGATGGAGCATATAATGCAACAGAGTTTTTGATAGAAAAGGGTCGTTCTACTATTGCACTTATCAATAATAATTCAGGCATGATTCAAATGCAATTAAGAGAAAACGGTTACGTTGACGCCATGAAGAAAGCAGGGATTTATAATGAAAGTTTGGTTCTTCATTTAGATTACCATAGTACAGAAGAGGAAAAAGTGGAAGAACTAACCCGTTTTTTTAACGCTAACAAAAAGATCGATGGAGTCCTTTTTTTAGCTAATTATTTGGGCCTCGCTGGACTTCAGGCTTTTCATCGAATGGGGGTTAAAATACCAGCAGATTTGTCTGTTATTAGTTATGATGATCATTATAGTTTTAAATTGCATTCGCCAACAATAACAATAGTGGAGCAACCTATAAATGATATTGCGGTTAAGGCAGTAGAGTTGCTTATGCAGCAGATGGTGAATGAAAATGATTTTGTAGTAGAGAAGGTACTGCAAAAAGGGAAATTAGTAATTAGAGAATCCGTATAATTAGAATTAAAGTTTTTCTCAGAATCAGATTTTCTATTTTTTTATCAATTTGCTAAAACGATTTAGTGAATTATTTAAAAAATAGTTATGTAGTTGAAAATAGCTTTAATATGACATTATGCATTTAAATTGAGTTCAAATTTTAATTAATACTTTACTAACCAAAACAAAAAACAAATGCTTATGAAACGAATTTTAGCAGTGTTGGGATTAGTTATGATTAGCTGCTTTAGTGCAGTTGCTCAAAACAGATCTGTAACAGGCGTAGTCGCAGATGCGGACAACAAAGTTGTTGTTTCCGCTACCGTAAAGGTAAAAGGAGTATCGATTAGTACAATCACAGATGCTGAGGGGAAATTTACTGTAAGTGTTCCTGCAGGAAAAGCAATCCTAGCAGTATCCTCAATTGGCTTTGTGTCAAAAACAGTGGAAGTTGCTGCAGATCAGCGTAACGTAACTATTGTACTAGCAGAAAGTACACAAGAATTAGGAGAGGTAGTCGTTACCGCTTTGGGGATTAAAAAACAAAAAAAATCCTTAGGTTACGCCGTTCAGGAGATTAAGGGAACTAGCCTAGTAGAAGCGAGAGAGCCCAATTTAGCTAATGCTTTAACGGGAAAAGTAGCTGGATTGCAAGTAGTTCGTTCTAGTGCCGGTCCAGGAGGATCTTCAAAATTAGTATTAAGAGGTTTTAACTCTTTAACTGGAGATAACCAACCACTTATTGTTGTAGATGGTGTGCCAATGGACAATTTTACTGGAGCTTCTAATAATGATTACTGGAACCCAAGCCTTGATATGGGGAACGGTATTTCGGATTTGAATTCGGAAGACATTGAAAGCCTTTCCGTATTAAAAGGACCTTCAGCTGCGGCTCTTTATGGATCTAGAGCGGGAAATGGTGTAATTTTAATTACTACTAAAACAGGGAAAAAACAAAAAGGATTAGGAATTACTTTTACGTCTTCTGTAGGATTTGAGAGTATTTTTACAAGACCAAAACAACAAAGCGATTTCGGACAAGGTTCTGATAACATATCTGACGCACGTTCTAATTCAAGTTGGGGACCAAAAATTGCAGGACAAAGTTTGGTAAATTGGAATGGTGTTACTGAGCCATTAGCTTCTCATGATAACGTAGGGAACTATTTTAGCGCTAGTGGCATTACTAAAAACAACAGTATTTCGTTTCAACAATCGATCCAGAAAACATCTATTTACACCTCGGTAAACCGAATGGAAGATCAAAGTATGGTTCCTGGTGCTAAATTGGGTCGAACAAACTTACTAGCCAGAGCAGTAACGAAATTTGGAGATACTGACCGTTGGACAGCCGATACTAAATTTCAATATACTAATGCAAAAGCAAACAATAGAACAGTAGGTGGACCTAATGGCACCAATCCGTTTTATTTGTTAAATCTTTTTCCAAGATCAGTTGATATTACGCAGTTTCGAGACGCAACTGATGCTAATGGAAATATGATTTGGTTTGGTGGCGGAAGCGGGGTAAACCCATACTGGGCTAGTAAATACAATGTAAACGAAGACGTTAGAGATCGTTTCATGATGAATGCATCTTTAAAATATGAGGCTACTAACTGGTTGACTGCCGAAATTAAAGCAGGAGCCGATATGTATACTAACAATTCTAATGCTAGAACATACGCTGGTAGTCCTATGACTGCTTCTGGTAGATACAGTTTAGGAAAAAGCACCTATACCGAAACTAATTATCAAGGTTTATTGATCGCTAAAAAAGATGATTTGTTTGGTAAATTTGGCGGTATGGCTACTCTTGGAGGAAACCTTATGGCGCGTAAGTCGTCTTCAATAGGTGCGAGTGCAGGCCAATTGGTGGTGCCTAATTTATTCACTATAAATAATGCCGAAGGAAACCCAAGTGTAAGCGAATCGTTTAGTAAAAAAGCAATTAATTCTCTTTTTGGTTCAGCTCAGTTGAGTTATGATGGCTATTTATATCTAGATGCTACTTTTAGAAACGATTGGTCATCAGCATTAAGCAAGAAAAACCGTTCTTTCTTTTATCCTTCAGTAAGTCTTTCTTATGTGTTTACAGATATGTTTGCATCTATGAACAAAGAGTTACCGGAATGGTTTACTTACGGTAAATTAAGAGCTAGTTACGCATCAGTTGGTAATGATTTAGACCCATACAAATTATATAATTTATATGGTATTGGTAAGGATCCTAATGGAAACACTACAGCTTCAAGAGGGAATGTTTTGTATAATGAAAATGTTGTAAGTGAGTTAATAAAGTCAACTGAATTTGGTGCAGAGATGCGTTTCTTAAAAAGTAGATTTGGAATTGATGTTACTTTTTACAAATCGAATGCAACTAATCAGTTGATCAATCTTCCTATGGATCCATTGAGTGGTTATAACTCAAAAATAGTTAATGCGGGTGATATTCAAAACAAAGGGGTAGAATTAGTAGTTGATGGAAAAATATTAACGAATCCAAATTCAGTACTTTGGAATATTTCGGCAAACTTCTCGACCAATAGAAACAAAATTGTTTCACTAACCGATGAGGTTTCTGTATATCCAATCGGAGGGTTTGATAATATTAAAGTAATAGCCGAAACAGGAAAATTATATGGAGAAATCTATGGTAGTAAATTTTTAAGAGTTACGGATGCAACCAGTCCTTCATTCGGACAATTAATAATTGGTGCTGACGGATTACCGCAAGCGGCTAGTGGTCCTGCTGTAAGTTTAGGAAATCAACAAGCTAAAGCAATGCTTGGATTAACAAACACATTTGGCTACAAAGGGTTTTCTATGGCGTTCTTGATTGATGCTAGATTTGGTGGGCAAATGTTCTCAGGAACGCTTGCTGACATGCAACAAAGCGGAACAGCATCTCAAACGGTAGTAAATGGATTAAGAGAAAATATCATTGCAAATGGTGTGGTTGCGAGTGGTAGTGGTTATGTGCCAAATACGACAGCGGTAACTCCTCAATTGTATTGGAGTAGAGTAGCAGGTTCTGGAAATCTAGGTATTACGGAGGCTAATATATACGATGCCAGTAACATTCGTTTAAGAAATGTTCAATTCAATTATGATTTTCCTGCAAAATTCCTATCTAAAACAGCGATCCAAAAAGCAAAAATCGGTGTGTCTTGTAATAATGTATGGATGATGAAAAGTCACATGAATGGACTTGATCCTGAATCTGTATTTGCAACTGGTTCAAATGCTGTAGGTTTTGAGAACGGAGCATCACCAACTGTTCGTACTTTCTTGGTGAACCTTGCATTGAGCTTTTAATCAATTATAAAATTTTAATCATGAAAAATATAGTAAAAAAATCAAGTTTGGTTTTAGCAATGGTAGCTATGCTAAGCTCCTGCGATAATTTCGACGAAATAAACGTAAACCCTACTGCCGCTAATGCTGATCAAGTACAGGTAGAGTATTTCATAAACAACTCTATAATTGGTGCACAAATGAATCCGGATGTAGCCGAAAGATCATTTGTACTTTATTGGAAAACAGCTGGACATCAAATGTTAAGTACTGGTATATCTGGTGGTAGTTATGATGATGGTTGGTCCAGTGCCTATTACAATAGTTCTGCAAACTGGTTGAATGCCGTGAATACTGCAATACAAATAGCTGACGAACAACAAGCCAAAGGAATTGTAAAACCGTATTCAGGAAATCTAAAACAAGTGGCACGTATTTGGAGAGCTTATTTGATGAGTGAACTTGCAGATAACTTTGGACCTATTGCCATTGAGGCCTTTCAAGGTAAAAATCCAGAATTTAACAATTTGAAAGACGTTTATTATTTCTTGTTAGCAGAACTTAAAGATGCTTCTGAAAAATTAGACGTTTCGGTTACGAATCCTGATTTTTTAAAGAAAGAAGATCCTGCGTTTCAATACAATTATGTAAAGTGGAGAAAATATGCAAATTCAATGCGTCTTCGTTTAGCAATGCGTTTGTCTGAAGTTGATCCAGCTAAAGCAAAACAAGAATTTGAGGCTGCTGCTGCGGGTGACTTATTAAAAGATGCTGCAGATACTTTTCAAGTACAAGAAAAACCAGGATGGGATGATTTGACTGGAGTGATGAGCCGTGAATGGAATTCACAAATCATTTCTGTAACTTTAAACAACCTATATATCGGTTTGGGTGGTGTAAAATCAACAGATCAGTTGGCTAGCTCTTTTCACGCAAGTGTCAAACCAGCTAATTATATAGGATTAAAATTTGCCAATCATTTTGCAACGAAAACGAACGAACCTGCAGCAGGGTATTGGTTGGATGGTTTGCCAAATAAGATAGACCCTCGTGCATATAAAACATTTAGTATTCCTGGAGATTTTACTAACCCTAATTTTTCGCCTTATCCTTCTTGGGATAATAGCTCAAAAACTACAAGTAGAAATTTAAAAGATGCAAGTGGTGCAGTGGTAAAAACTATCGACGCTACAAATACTTGGAATGCTTTTGCTGTAGGTAACTGGGGTCCAATGGCAAGTACAAATGAAGTACGAGCTTTCAATGGTACAATGCCAGGTTTATCTCAAGCATTTAGAGCAAGTAAGAGCCAACGTATCTTTTTTGCTTCATGGGAAACGTACTTTTTGTTAGCAGAAGCTGCTGTTAAAGGCTGGACAGTTCCAATGACTGGTAAGTCTGCCTATGAAGAAGGTGTGAAAGCGAATTTTGCTTATTGGGGCGTTTCGTCTCATCTAAGTGCTTATTTAGCTTCTGAGGATTACAATAGAGCAGGAACTTCAGTAAGTTGGAGTCATACCGCAGAGCCACCTACTGACCATGCCATGGATTATGTAGATGGTTATACAGGCACTCCAGGTGTAGCAGCAATATTATACCCTAAAAATGATTTGTATAAAAGTGGTGCGGTGAAGAATGATTTATTAACAAAAATCATAACTCAAAAATTCATCGCACAAACCCCTTGGTTGCCGTTGGAAGGATGGAATGATCATAGAAGATTAGGTTTGCCTTTCTTTGAGAATCCTGCGGTAGAGCAACCTTTAGTAAACTTGCCTGCTTTAACAAGCGCTAATTTCATGAGTAATCAGGTTAGTTTCTTCCCGCAGCGATTGAGATATACTTCGGGATTGAGAAACTCAAATCCTAAAGGATATGATCAAGCAGTAGGATTTTTAGGTGGTGCAGATAGCGTATTTACACCACTTTGGTGGGCCAAAAAACAATAAATAAGTTAATGTTTTGAGTTAGTTAGGAATGAGTCGGGTAGTTACTACCCGGCTTATTTTTATTATTAAATTTGGATTGTTATTGGCTCAAGCTTTGAAGCTTTGTGAATGATACTATTTGAATGGGTTTAATTCTCTCTTTTTTGTATAAACGAAATAGTATTCTACAAAAAAGATGGAATTTTAAATACAATTCTTTATCAATCAATTGCTAAACCAAAAGCATATAACTATTTAACAACCACTTTGATGTTAAAAATAGCTTGTTTGAAGTAAAACGAACTAAAAAATACACGGATTACATAGTACTATTTAATTTTTTAAAATGGCATACTAATGAAATATATAAATAGCTTTTATTGTTTAACGTTCATTTGTTTGACCAATTTTTCTTTGGGAGTTACTGCTCAAATAAATAAAGTTGTCATAACAAACGGTTGGGAGTTTCGCCAAGTAGGGACTGCTAAATGGAATGCCGCAACGGTTCCAGGAGAAGTACATTCGGATTTGTTGAATAACAAAATGATTCCCGATCCGTATTACCGAGATAACGAAGAAAAACTGCAATGGATTGAAAAAAAGGATTGGGAATATAAAACTTCTTTTTCAGTGAGTCCGTCAACTTTAAAGCAAAAAAATGCCGAATTAGTTTTTGATGGGTTAGATACGTATGCGACCGTTTATCTTAATGGGAAATTAGTATTGAAAGCTGACAATATGTTTCGTCAATGGAGAGTCAATGTCAAACCGTACTTGCGTTCAGGTGAAAACAGTTTAAAAATTGTATTTGAATCAGCACAAAACGTAGTAGACTCATTGGCCAAAAAAGACCTGCCCTTTGTAATTCCAGATAATCCACGCACCTATGTTCGTAAAGCGCAATATCATTTTGGCTGGGATTGGGGACCAAAACTAACAACTTGCGGGGTTTGGAAAGAAGTACGATTAGAAAGCTACAATCAAAAACCAAAAGAAAAAGAATACGTTCCGAGTCGTAAAGTCGAATTAGTACAGCAGCCAGACAGCATAGGGAAATCATTTTATTTTAAAATTGATGGCAAACCAGTGTATATGAAAGGCGCTAATTATATCCCTTCGGATGCCTTACTTTCGAGAGTGACAAAAAAGGAATATGAAAAAGTAATTAAAATGGCCAAAGATGCCAATATGAACATGCTTCGTGTGTGGGGCGGAGGTATTTATGAAGATGATTATTTTTATGATTTATGTGATAAGTACGGCATCAATGTATGGCAAGACTTTATGTTTGCTGGGGCAATGGTTCCTGGTGACGACGCTTTTTTTGATAATGTAAGAGAAGAAGTAAAATATCAAGTAAAACGTTTGCGTCATCACAAGAGTATTGTTTTATGGTGTGGAAATAATGAAGTTGACGAAGCATTCAATAACTGGGGCTGGCAAAAATCGATGAAAATGTCCAAACAGGATTCTACCAAATTATGGAAAGATTATGTTCGTTTGTTTCAAGACAGTATTCCAAAATGGGTGAAGGAAGTAGATCCTACAAGACCTTATACAAGTAGTTCGCCGTTATTTGGCTGGGGAAGAGAAAAAAGTTATACCGAAGGCGATAGTCATTACTGGGGAACTTGGTGGGGATTAGCGGATATTGAAGCCGTGCAAAATAGAACGGGCCGATTTGTAAGTGAATACGGCATGCAAGCCATGCCGAATTATTCAACGACAAAAAAAATTACCTTGGAGGAAGATCGCCATTTGTATTCGGATGTATTGAAGGCCCATCAAAAAGCAGGAAATGGTTTTTTGAAATTAAATTCATATTTGCATCGTTATTTTAAAGACACCACAAATGTGAAAACTTGGTCAGTAAAGGATTATACATACTTAACACAGTGTTTGCAGCATTATTCGTTCAAAAACATCATTGGAGTTCATCGCTCAAAGGAACCTTATAATATGGGAACTTTGTTGTGGCAATTGAATGACTGTTGGCCAGTAGCTAGCTGGAGTATTACAGATTATTACAATCGTCAGCCCAAAGCTGCTTGGTACGCCGTGAAAGAAGCCTATAGAGACGATGTGAAACCAATGGTCGATTTTACCCGTCCAATTAATATGAAATTGGAAAATCCAAATATAACTTGGAAAATTAAAGGAAATGAGATTACTTTAAAAGCTACCCAAACCGCCAAATATGTCTATATAGAAATTGAAGGCTATACCGGAAAGTTAAGTGATAATTATATTGATTTAGAAGCTGGAAAAGAGGTGAAAATTTTGTTTGAAGGTAAAGTAAGCAAACCAGTTATTAGTGTTACTTCCTTGTATGAGGTCATTAATCGATGTAAATAATAAGGGTAAAATTTTTAGTAAGTTATTATTTTATTTGCTTTTTAAATGTTGTTTAGCCAAGACAAACCTACAAGGCTCTATAAACCTTACAGGACAGCCAATCCTTCAAGGCCTCCAAGACCTTGTAGGTATAGATGAGGTAACGAAAAAGATTGGTTGCTATTAGTAGTTTAAATTTTAAAAATAATGTTTACAAAATACAGTAAAATAGCCTTCAAGGGTCTTACCGTAATCAGCGTTTCATTGGATAAATATAAATTTAAAGTCGAACCAACAGCCTCAGAAAGAGTTGGTTTTCACAAATATCCTTTCGATTCAGTGAAAAATTCTTTTAATCACCAAAATGTTATTTAATGTTATGAGAAAAATTATGCTTGTTTCAGGTTTGTTTTTTGTTTTTGCAACTACGTTGGCACAGACCAAGGTATGGACGAATTTGAATGTAATGACTTTTAATATTCGTTATGATAATCCAGATGATGGATTGAATAACTGGAAATTTCGAAAAAAAAATGTAGTAAATCTAATTCGTTTTCAGGAAGTAGATGTACTAGGTTTACAGGAAGTGCTATCAAATCAATTAAGAGAAATGAGTGGCCAATTACAAGAGTATGCTGTAATTGGCGTAGGTCGAGAAGACGGAAAAGAAAAGGGAGAATACAGTCCAATTTTGTACAAAAAAAATAAGTTTACATTGATTAAGTCGGGCTATTTTTGGTTGAGTGAGACTCCGGAAAAACCTTCAAAAGGCTGGGATGCCGCCTGTGAGCGTATTGCAACTTGGGCACAATTTAAAGTCAAAGAAACTGGAGAAAAGTTTTTTGTTCTAAATACCCATTTTGATCATATCGGTACAATTGCCAGAGAAGAAAGTGTCAAACTGATCCAAAAAAAATCGGCTGAATTGAGTCAAGGTCTGCCTCAAATTGTAATGGGCGATTTTAATGCCGTTCCTGAATCATCTGTAGTTCAGGGAATAGTAAATCCAACAAAAGACAGTAAACTTTTTGACTCTAAAAAATTGGCTTCATTAGTTTATGGTCCAGATTGGTCTTTTCATGAATTTGGAAAAATCCCTTTTGCAGAAAGACCTTTAATCGATTATGTTTTTATAAGTGAAAATATAAAAGTACTTAAATATGGAGTACTGGCTGAAACTTTAAATAAGTGTTTTTTATCGGATCATGCGCCTGTATTGGTTAAGGTTTCTTTATAAGGAAAGCTGCAGATTCATTTTTTATAGGACTTAAATTTAATTAATAACTGAAAGTGTTACTTGATAACACTCATTAAGAAGATAACGATGAGAAAAAAGAATTTGATTTTTTTCGGCTTGCTTTTTTTCGGCTTGGCCGCTAACGCCCAAAATAAAATTTTAGATCCTGTAGATTATGTAAACCCCTTAATGGGAACACAATCCGTGCACAGTCTTTCTAATGGAAATACCTATCCAGCTATTGCCAGACCTTGGGGGATGAATTTTTGGACCCCGCAAACTGGTGAAATGGGAGACGGATGGATTTATACGTATACTGCTGAAAAAATACGTGGTTTCAAACAAACCCATCAGCCATCGCCTTGGATGAATGATTATGGACAGTTTTCGATTATGCCTGTAACTGGAAAGTTAGTTTTTACTGAACAGGAAAGAGCGAGCTGGTTTAGTCACAAAGCTGAAATTGTAAAACCATATTATTATAGTGTTTATCTGGCTGATTATGATGTAACTACTGAAATAACTACTACCGAAAGAGCGGCTCATTTTCAGATTACTTTCCCTGAAAACGAACAATCCTCAATCGTTATTGATGCTTTTGATAAAGGGTCGTATATTAAAATAATTCCTTCCGAAAATAAAATTATTGGTTACACGACTCGAAATAGTGAAGGAGTTCCGGATAATTTCAAAAATTATTTTGTGTTGCTATTTGATAAACCTTTTGCAACCAATTATACTTGGCACGATAAGATTTTGGAGAAAAATAAATTGGAATTGACTGATGATCACGTTGGTGCAGTAGTTGGTTTTCGAACCAAAAAAGGAGAGAAAATCAATGTAAAAGTCGCTTCGTCCTTTATTAGTTTTGAACAGGCCGAATTAAATTTAGTCACAGAATTAGGCATCGCTTCTTTTGAGCAAACAATGACAGATTCTAAAAACGAATGGAATAAAGTTTTAGGAAAACTTGCAGTTGAAGGAGGAAGTGACGAACAACTACAAACATTTTATTCTTGCTTGTATCGAACGGTTTGTTTTCCTCAAAAACATTATGAGATAGATGCTGCCGGAAAAATAGTGCACTACAGTCCATACAATGGAAAAGTTTTGCCAGGTTATATGTATGCAGGAACCGGTTTCTGGGATACGTTTCGTGCCTTATATCCATTGTTGAATCTAGTGTATCCTTCTATAAATAAAGAAATGCAGGAAGGATTGATTAACGATTATAAAGAAGGTGGTTTCTTGCCGGAATGGTCAAGTCCGGGATTTAGAAATGTAATGGTAGGGAATAATTCGGCCTCAGTAGTTTCAGATGCTTACATAAAAGGATTACGTGGTTATGACATTGATACCTTGTACAAAGCATTGTTAAATGGGGCGAATAATGAAGGACCAATGGATGCGGTTGGAAGAAAAGGAGTGCAATACTACAATACTTTAGGCTATGTTCCTTATGATGTTAAGATTGATGAAAGTGCGGCGCGAACATTAGAGTATGCTTACGATGATTTTGCGATTTGGAAATTGGCGAAAGCCCTAAAACGTCCTAAAAAGGAAATCAATTTGTTCGAAAAACGAATGATGAACTATAAAGATCTTTTTAATCCATCCGTTGGGCTAATGAGCGGTAGGAATAAAGACGGCAGTTTTCCTGTTGATTTTAATCCATTCAAATGGGGCGATGCCTTTACCGAAGGAAACAGTTGGCACTACAGCTGGAGTGTTTTTCACGATATTCAAGGATTGATTGACTTAATGGGCGGTGAAACTAAATTCACAAATAAATTAGATTCGGTATTTACTATGCCTCCAATTTTTGACGAAAGTTATTATGGCTCAGTAATTCATGAAATTCGAGAAATGCAAATTATGAATATGGGGCAATACGCTCATGGGAACCAACCTATTCAACACATGATTTATTTGTACAATTACGCAGGTCAGCCCTGGAAAACACAGTATTGGTCTAGAGAAGTAATGAACCGTTTGTACAAACCAGAACCTGATGGGTATTGTGGTGATGAGGATAATGGACAAACTTCAGCTTGGTACGTTTTTTCTGCAATGGGTTTTTATCCCGTTTGTCCCGCTACGGAAGAATATGTCTTGGGAGCACCATTGTTTAAGAAAGTAACTCTTAATTTAGAAAATGGCAAACAGTTAATCATAAATGCTGATGCTAATTCGGATGCCAATAAATATGTGGAGGAATTGAAATGGAATAATTCGACATATACCAAAAACTATCTCAATCACTTTGATTTACTCCAAGGAGCCACTTTAGACTTTAAAATGATAAGTACACCTAACCAGAAAAGAGGAACTTCAGCAACAAGTTATCCTTATTCCTATTCAGTTCAAAAAAAATAGTATACTATGCAATCACGTAGAAAGTTTATCAAAAACACCGGAATTTTATCGGCAGGTTTAGTAGCCATGCAATCGCAAGTTTTCGCTTCAGAGTCCAGCGTTTTTAATTTTCCAATGAAAGATTTTGTAAGTAACAGACCTCCATTGGCACAAAGAAAATTCACGAGTAAAGCTATTGAAGCTGCCATCGTCCGAATCAAAAAACAAATAGCAAATCCTGAATTGGCTTGGTTGTTTGAAAACTGTTTTCCTAATACTTTAGACACTACAGTCGATTTTGAGATTATAGATGGCAAACCTGACACTTATGTTATTACAGGTGATATTGATGCGATGTGGCTACGCGATAGTACAGCTCAAATTTGGCCTTACCTTCCTTTTGTAAAAGAAGATGCTAAACTTCGTGAACTTATAAAAGGAGTAATTAACCGTCAGACAAAATGTATTTTGCTAGATCCATATGCAAATGCTTTTTATAAGGATTTTAATGAGATAAGTGAATGGAAAGACGATATTACGCAAATGCAGCCGGGAATTCATGAACGCAAATGGGAAATTGATAGTTTGTGTTATCCTATTCGATTGGCGCATGAATATTGGAAAAAAACGGGTGATATTAGTATGTTTGATGCTGATTGGAAAAAAGCGATGGAGCTCGTTTTACAAACATTCAAAGAGCAACAACGATGGGAAAACAAAGGGCCGTACACTTTTCAGCGAAACACTGCTTGGGCAACAGACGGTGTTCCTTTGAGCGGTTATGGCTATCCTATAAAACCGTGCGGATTAATCGTTTCTACTTTTAGACCAAGTGATGATAGTACACTGTTTGGCTTTTTAATTCCAAGTAATATGTTTGCTATTGAAGTATTGGGTTATTTAGTCGGTATGTTTTCGTCACCTAAACTAAAGGATGATGAGATGGTGTTTAAAGCCAATGAATTAAAACAACAAGTAGAAAAAGGACTACAAGAACAAGGAATTATTGTTCATCCTAAATTTGGAAAAATCATAGCTTTTGAAGTAAATGGCTACGGTAGTTTCCACATGATGGACGATGCCAATGTGCCTTCAATATTGTCCTTACCCTATTTAGGGGCGATTGCTCCTGATGATGAATTGTATCTCAATACAAGAAAGTTAGTGCTTTCAGAAAACAACCCATTTTTCTACAAAGGAAAAGCTGGCGAGGGTGTTGGAGGACCACACACGGGCGCCGATACAATTTGGCCAATGAGTATTATTCTAAGAGCCATAACTAGTGTCGATGAAAATGAAATAACAAATTGCATTAGCACCTTGATAAAAACCCACGCCAATACCGGTTTCATGCATGAATCTTTTCATAAAGATGATGCAATGCAGTTTACACGAAAATGGTTTGCTTGGGCAAATACTTTGTTTGGAGAATTGATTGTGAATACAAGTGTTAATCATCCAAAAATATTAAGTAATAAAAACATTTAATTTCAAAATGAAGTTGAATTTTTTAAAAAAAGGCGAGGCATTTTATCCTAGCATAGCCCAACGTTTTATCCTTGGGTATTTAAAAACATAAAAAAATAAAAGATGAATCTAAGTAATTCTTTAAACAAGAAAGCATATTTTTTTATTTCGAACATATTTTTTATTTTAATCTTGCTTGTAACAACTTCCTTAAACGCACAGAAAAAGGAGAAATGGAAATTAGTTTGGAAAGAAGAGTTTAATTATACCGGACTTCCAAATCCAAAAAAGTGGAGCTATGAAGTAGGACACATTAGGAATAATGAACAACAATATTATACAAATGCCCGAAAAGAGAATGTATGGGTGAGCAAAGGTGTTTTAGCTATTACAGGTAGAAAGGAAAGCTTTCCAAATGAATTTTATTCTAAAGAAAATCCAACTTGGAAAACCAAAGATTCTACTACACAATATACTTCTGCAAGTATCAATACACTTGGGAAAGTAGGTTGGAAATATGGAAGAATTGAGGTCAAAGCCAAGCTTCCTCATGGCGGTGGAATTTGGCCTGCAATCTGGATGATGGGAACTAATAGAACAGAAGTAGGTTGGCCTAAATGTGGTGAGATTGATATTATGGAATTCATTGGTAATCAGCCAAAAGACATTTACGGAACCATGCACTATCCTGATCCCAATTCTAAGGCAAATAAATCAAATGGCAATAAAGTTGTTGCAGAAAATTTAGAAGACGATTTCCATGTTTATGCGATAGAATGGAATGAGAAAACCATTGATATTTATTTCGATAACAATAAATACCTTAGTTTTCCCGTAGATTCGGCTGGTTTAGGCGATGATAATCCGTTTCGAAAACCGTTTTATTTGTTGCTGAATTTGGCGATGGGAGCCAATTGGCCTGGTCCCATAGACGATAGCGTTTTGCCACAACAATTTTTAGTAGACTATGTGAGAGTTTACGAGAAGAAGTGATTCATGCTTTCGTTATTATAGAATAGTCCAATTGTTTTTTGTCACATAGAGCGCAGTCGAAATGAACTGTGTTTAAAAGCAAATTTATTTTCAATTATTTTCTAAATAAAATTCATTTTTTGATGCTAATGCAAAGGCTTGTTTAAGTAGTTTATTTACCACAGCAATTAAAGCTACTTTTTTTGCTTTTCCTTTCTCAATTAATCTATCGTATAATTCCTTGCATGCATTATTACATCTTTTAGCTGACCAAGAGCAAACATATAGCATTGCCCTTATTCTGCTCATACCCATTTTGCAAATTCTCGACTTTCCTTTTACACTTGTTCCTGATTCAAAAATACGAGGACTTATCCCAACGTAAGAACTCAATTGTCTTGCATTCTCAAATTTAGTAAAACCACCGCTTATTACAATTAACAGCATAGCAGTTTTTCTTCCTATTCCTGGTATACTTTGTAATTGTTTAAAAAGTTGATTGTGATGATGGTGTATAATTGCAATCATTTTATCCTCAATAAGAGCTATTTCAGGTTCTATTAAGTTAATCATCTTTTCTAAACTTTCATTTAATACAAAAGCCTCTACAGTATTGTGTTTAAAAGCTTCTCGCTGTCTTATAAAACCCGTTCTGGATTTATTCATTTGCTCTACGAAAGCTTGCATTTGTTTTATTTCCAAGACATAATCTGCTTCAGGTTCCCATAAATTTGGTTTTTCAGTCTTGCCATATTCAGCAATAATTACGGCATCTTTTTTATCTGTTTTAGTTCGTGACATTCGCATTTGACTAAAACGTCTAATAACTAAAGGATTTATTACACAAACAGACACCTTTTTATTAAACAGATAAGTTGCTAATTTTAAATAATAAGGACCACTGGCTTCCATTACACAAATGCTAAAATTCTGATCTAACAAGTTTATAAATTCTGTAAAACCTTTGCTATCATTGCTAAACTTAAAATGTAAATACTTATCATTTTCATTTTTAATAGCTACATCAAAACTTAATTTTGATATGTCAATACCGATGTGATTTTTGTTTTTTTTCATAACTTTGTTTTTAGGTAAAAAGTAAACGGAAGAAATCTGCTATTGACTTATCAATCCTAAATACAGGCTCATGGCCTAATGAACTGTCCAAGTTCAAAAGCAGAGAGGGAAAGGAACTACCATTGCGAACGGTCTATTATGACAAATGACAAGTCTTAGTTTTTATCTTTCCCTTTCTTTTGTTGAAAATTTCAATATAAATTTACTTAAAAAACATCTTTTCTTAGTTTATGCAAACATAGGATTACATAGTTTATGTTATATTCTAATCAATCCTCTTTGGATTTTTCGCCAAACTCTTCCTGCTGTTTTTCAACATTTTTAAGTTTCAAATCATGCAATTCTTTTTTGACTTTTTTAAGCTCGATTTCTATTTTATTATTTACACTATTGGAGCTTTTTTCGCTGCTTATTAATTTATTATCCTTTTTTGCTTCCAGTTCCCTTTTATCATATAATAGAACATCGTTTGTCGGCACACTGTTAAGGGTGATTTCTCCAGCAATTGGTTTTAAAGTTCCTTTGTAAAACATAGAAGCCTTGATTGTGATAGTACCTGGATTAGTGCTGCTTTGAACCAGTATTGGTGCTGTTCCCCAGTTTAGTTGTTTTGGATTTGCGATAAATGCTTCATCACCAATAATTGAACCTTCGCCTGAAATTTCAAATTTAATAATGCTATTGTTTAAACGTTTCACATTTCCTTGTTTATCCGTAACTGCTGCTATTACCGTTACAAAGTCAGATCCGTCTGCTTTTAAATCAACACCTTCATTGTCTATCGATAATACAATTTTTTCTGGTCTTAATGCTGAACGAACTGTGTCTGTAGCTACAACCTTTCCATTCATTAAACCTTCTACTACCAAATAAGCCTCTCTTTCCTTTTTATTACGATGCAGCGCTTTAATATCTAAAAAATGATAGACATCTTTAAACACAATTGGTGGTGAAGGCATTCCTTTTTCAGCTTTGTCTTTTTTATGAATAAACTCTTTTCCGTTTTTAAAAACTTTTAGTTTTACTTCATCACAATTAGAAAATACCACCACATCACTACCACTAAAGGGAGTCATTTCATTAGCTATATACACCATTGGCCCAGTTTCAGCAATAATAGCAGTTTTTTCGGGGCTTCTTTGCGCTTTAAACATCTGATAAGAATATTTAGGCTGACGATAGGCATCCATAATTCCACCATAAAACGGATCTGGATGATACCCTCTTTGATGATCGAATGAATGCCATAAAGCACCACCCATATGCTGTGAACTTGTTTTATATAAGGAATTATAGCTGATGTAAGAATAAAGAGGATTAGAATAATGCATAGCTTGAACCAACATCGGTTTTTCGCCCCAACTTCTGTGCACACGACTTGGTGAATTATGCGAATTCCAATCATCTACATTGTCACCCCACTCTCTGGTATAATAATTTTTGTTGGGATCAATTTCCTTTTCATCTAGTGGATAAGTGAATTGAACGGGAAAATGTTCACTCCCTTTTGCTTCCAAATCACTGGCAGTGTATGCTGTTCCACCTTGCATCTCCTGCTCAACGACATTTTTTGTATTTAATGCAAAGGCATCCGGATACCAAGTTTCATTTAAAATAGGTTCCCATAACCAAATACTAGGTCTGTTGCGGTCTCTGCGAACCATATTTCGAATATCGTTATAAACCAATTGCTCAAAACTTGGGGCGTTGTTCCAAAATTGCCAACCTGGAGTGTTTACAATAACAAAGAGTCCCAGTTCGTCACAAGCATCCATAAAAGCGGGATCTTGTGGATAGTGGGCGTTTCGAATCAGTTTCAGCCCCACATCTCTTAATTTTTTAGCATCACGCCAATGAATATTATTAGATAGCGCATTGCCTACCACCGCAAAATCCTGATGTCTATTGGCGCCCATTAATGGCTGTCCGTACGGTTTTCCGTTTAACCAAAAGCCATCTTTTCCTTTAAATTCAACACTTTTGATGCCAATTCGCTTTCGATAACCATCAATTATATTCCCTTTTTTATCTAAAATAGAAATATGCAATTGGTACAAGTACGGATTTTCGGGCGACCAAAGTACTGGGGTTTTAATTGTAGATACATTAGAAAACGAAGCAGCGGTTTTGGTTTTAAGTACAACTGGAATTTCTGATTTCAATACGCGTTTTCCTTGTTTGTCAAACCATTCATATCTAATTTTTCCAGAAAAATCCTGAGCAGTTTCATTTTTTAAATGTAGTTTGGTATTGATTTTTGATGTTTTTGTAGACACCTCATTAAAAGTGACAAAAAAACCACCACCAGCAATTTCATTTTCAAAATTAGGATCTGTTATAAAAACAGAATTATGCGAAATCAACCAGCAATCTCTATAAATACCTCCAAAGTAAGCAAAGTCTAATACCTCCTGATCTTTCCCTGGAGGATAAGCTGGATCGTTACTATTATCTGCCCAAACGGCAATAACATTGTCTTTATTCCAGTTCAAATGAGCAGAAATATCAACTATAACTGGTAAATACCCTCCAAAATGCTCTTTTAACAACTTGCCATTTACATAAACTTTAGATTTCCCCATTATCGCTTCAAAATGTAAAAAAAGCTTCTTTCCTTTTAAAGCGTGATCAGGAGTGAAATGTTTACGATACCACACTTCGCCTTGGTAGTTTGAACCGCCGCTTGCCTCTTCATGCAAGTGCTCTACTCCATTAGGTAGGTTCACGATAGGCCATTTACTATCATTAAGCTCATTTGTTTCGGCATTAGCCAAAGGACCTTTGTAGAAACGCCATGCCACATTCATTGAAAATACTTCTCTTCCCGTATCTTTCAAAGGGAAAAAACCGGCTTTTGAAAATTCAGGATTGTACTGTGCTACTGCTAAGAAAGTTCCTAAAAAAAAGAAGCAATAGGCAATGTAAGTTCTATAATACATAATTTTACTTTTGATATTTAGTAAACTGATTTCGTATAATATTTGGGATGAAAACGAATGCCATTTGCTTTCCAATAATCATAATGACCTTGATTCAGTCGCTCGATAAATTTGTTGTAATTTTTATTTGCAGAACTAGACCACATGTTTTCTGCAAATGCTGGCATTCGAGGTAATAAAATATATTGTAAATGTTCTACAGAAGAAATATGTTCGGTCCAAATGGCAAATTGCCCTCCAATAACATATTTAGCCTCTTCACTAGAAAGTTCGCTTGGAATTAAAGAGTAATCGTAAACTTTTTCTAATGTATTGATACTGAATATTTCTCCATAAGGTTCAGTCTTAGGGTCTTCTTGAACTCTGTTGAAATACAAGGGATTGTTGGGTGCCATAATTACTTCTTGCTTTAATTTGGCAGCTTCAATGCCTCCTTTTTTACCTCTCCAAGACATAACCGTTGCATTGGCAGGTGCTCCGCCTTCAAGAATTTCATCCCATCCTATGAGTATTCTATTATTCTTTTCTAAAAATAGAGCGATACGTTTTATGAAATAGCTTTGTAATTCGTTTTCATCTTTCAAGCTATAATTCTTCATTCGATTTTGACAGTTAGAACATTTTTTCCAATAGGATTTATCGACTTCATCACCACCAACATGAATGTATTTTGACGGAAACAACGCCATCACTTCTGTGAATACATCTTCTAAAAACTTGAAGGTTGTTTCTTGACCTGCGCAATAATTCAAATTCACATTTTCAGGTTTTATAACACCGTTCCACAAGGCAGAATTCGGAGTTTTCTGAACGTGTTTTTCACATGAAAACTCAGGATATGCTGATAAAGCTGCACCTGAATGACCCGGAACATCAATTTCAGGAACTACGGTTATGTTTCTGACTTTGGCGTAAGCAACAATATCTTTTACCTGTTTTTGCGTATAAAAACCGCCATGTTGGTACGGTTTTCTATTTAATTTTTCCATATAAGTACTGTCTTTTTTATAGAAGATGCTGCCAGGGATTTCTGTTCTCCAAGCACCAATTTCTGTAAGTTTTGGATGTTTTTTTATTTCTAACCTCCAACCTTCGTTATCGGCTAGATGCCAATGGAATACATTTAATTTATAAAATGCCATTAGATCTAATAGTTCTTTTATGGCATCTACATTATAAAAATGTCTACTCACGTCCATAACCATGCCGCGCCATGCCACATTTGGCTTGTCACTTATACTCAAACATGGAAGCTGTACTGGTGTTTGATTGTTATTTGCAATAATGTATTGGAAAAGCGACTGCGTTCCATAAAACAAGCCCGCATAGGAATTAGCAGCAATATGAATTTCAGTTGTAGAAATGTTTAAAAGATATCCTTCTTCCCCTAAATTTTGATTGGGTTGGCGTAATATTTCTAATGAAATATTCTTTTTTCGTGCTTTTTTAGAAGACACACGTACACTAGTTTCTGATTCTATTTTTTCAATAAGATATTTGGTTAGTCTAGAGCTTTCTGATTTGTTTAAGGAATTTATTATCATTCCCGTATTTGCATCTAACGTAAAGTGACCTTTATTTAGAGTTATACTTTCGGGAGCAGGAATTAATTGGGCATAATTGGTACTTATACAACAGAGGAAAACAATTAAAGTAATTAGATTTTTTTTCATACTTTTTATTAAATAGGTATTTATGTGAATCATGGATAAAAAATACTACTATTCTTTATTCACATTTTTAATATTGTTTTAAATTTACAAGAAATTTTTCGTTAGAATTATAGACAAATCTTTTATTTTTTTTACTCTACGTATTCCCAAACCTTTACATAATCAACCATCATTTCATACGGGAAATTCGTTGTAGAAGTTACATTACCCGGCCAAAAATATACTCCAGATTGTCCTTTATCTGCGCAAGCGTAATTTAAGATAATGTAGTAGTCGGTTTCAAAAGGCCATCGTTTTGCAAAATCATCTTTGGGCTCATGTACCATCGTTAATTCATTATTAACATAGAACTCGATTCTATTAGGTAATTTTATGATGCCATAAGTATTATAATCTGTTGGTGAAATTGCAGGGGTTTTTCCTTTTGAAATATGTTTTGCTTCGCCGTTACTTTGATGTATTACTTGATGTACAAAGTTGTCGTTATTTAAACGTTCCATTATATCAATCTCGCCACCATTTGGCCATCCTGAATAAATATCATTTTGGGGCATTAGCCATATTGCAGGCCATCCGCCTTGACCAACACTATTAAATTTAGCTTTCACTTCAATCTTTCCATATTTGAAACTGAACTTGTCTTTAGTCTGTATGGCGCCTGTTTCAGGGAGATCAGTTTTTGGATTCCAGCGCGCTCTCATGTGTAAATGACCGTTTTTTACTTTGGCCAGATCAGCATCGTCTATCACATATTTATTCCAAGGTGATTTTCCGCTTTTTGATTGGTAACTACCCCAAAATTTAGGATTATAAGCATCGCCTTTAAATTGGTCTTCAAAGACCAATCTATATTTTAGACTGCTATTTTTTTCTTTTTGGTTTTTTGTGACTGAACATGAGGTGAGGCCGAAGCAAAAAATACTTATCAACACGACGTATCTTAAGAATATATTTTTATTAGTTATCATTTTTTTTAAATGTAATTGTTGACTTACTGTTTTTTAAATTTTTTTACATAATGAGTTAACTCCATGTAAATGGAGCACCAAGTTTCCTCGGGAGTTTTGAGTAAAAAAATTTAGGGAAAAATGTTGTGCAAGTCAATTTGTAAATTTAGAATAATATTTTACAATTCTTGCATCCTAAATTAGAAAAATTCAGACTTAATTTGCGTCCTTTTTATATTGCATTGCTAAGAGTTTGTATTTCCTTTTTTTTAAAGAGGGAGGTCTCTAATTTGTTTCTATGCTTACGTTTACGCTGCATCTAGAAATTGTGATGCTTAATCTTAACCCAAAAAAAAATCTCAAAATCTTAATTTAGAGTATATACGTCATTCGGTCTTTTGTTTATTATAACAACAATAAACCTTATGCTTTTCCATCATGAAATGCTTTTTTGTAACATTTAATCTGAATACTACCACTTAATTATATAACGAAATAGTTTGTTTTTGTGTACGAATGTTTAAATTCGTATTGGCATAAAAGTGATGAACATCTTGGATACTTATTTGAGTTTATAGTGAAACCAAAATCATCGTCTTTTTAATATGAAATCCAAAAGGGTGCAATGT